>R22__coassemble_1521_pt1 | contig 11391 bp, 10 predicted proteins | sample R22__metabat2_high_PE_049 | metagenome-assembled genome bin R22 | reverse complement strand
GTGCTTTTCGAGTCAGCGCTTAGGAACGCTCAGGAAGATCTCGAGGAGAACGGATAGAAAAGTGTACCGGCCCTGATGAACTCGCCGCCTGCAAATACCGAAGACACGTCTTTCGATAACTCAAACTCGTTACTATTCACATCCTCGATCGTTATCTTGACGCCATCCGGAAGAAGCTCGATCGTTGCTTTCCGGTAGAATTCCTCTCCGTCATCGATCACGCCATTCCAGTTTTCATCCTTTACGCCCTTATAATAGAAGATTCCGATATTATCATCAAACTCAACAATCGCCTGCTCAAGATTTGCCGTCCGGTTGACCCACAGGTTCACTTCGATCAGGTTGGCACGGACATAAAAAAGATAAAGAATCTCGCCTCCGCCATTCACAACATAATTGCCGTTATAGAGGCTGTAATCAGCGATCGGTTCTCTCTGCGGCTGATATCTGGCCGGGGTCTGCTCCGGCGGTTCCGTCGTAGTAGCAGGCTCTTCCGTCGGAGTAGGCGTTGGCGCCTCTGTCGGCTGCGGTGTAGGAGTAGGCGTAAACGGCGCATACTGCGGATGCTTCTCGTACTTATTATCCATCGGGATGTTTCCGCTCTTCAGATAACCGATCACGGTATCGTCATCTTCATAGCCCATCATGAGCCAGTTCGGAGTATCTTTCGTATAAACGATATCTATACCATTCGCGCCCCGGATACAGTTATCCATCGTTTTTCTCTCCACGAGATATGGAGTCGCCGGATCATCGTTCTGCGGCCTTCTGTACTGGCAGATCGCATCCTGATAGGGCTGATAGCAGAAGAAATACACATGAGCGCCTTCTCCGGCAACAGAGCTCAGCACCAGCTGCTCCCGACCATCTCTAAAAGTATATAAATATATACAGTAAGCACCCTTCTGATCCGCTTTAGGCTCTGTCATCAGAAGTTCCGGGATATCATCTCCATCCACATGGATCAGTGTTAACTTTGCCTCCCGACTATCTGTCTGCAGATCCTCGATGAGCTTTATATATGCCTGCGCATAGTCAGAAATCGGAGATGTGCTCTCCGAAGGTTCATCCGTCTCAGAAGGCGTTTCGGAAGGTGTTGTTTCTTCGGTGCTTTCTGTACTATCTACGGTTTCCGACGTACTTTCTTCTGTGATTTTCTCTGTCACTTCCGCTTCAGCCGGGCTTCTTCCCAGTTTCGCGAAATAATCCTCCGCCGGCGATCCGAACGATCTGGACGAGGCGAAGAATACGACGCTGAAAGTGATAATGATCGCGAGGACCGGCATGAACTTCGATACTTTCCGGTTATTCAGCAGGTTCCTGATGCGGAGCTTCGTCTCCATCCCGCCGAATCCCAGGCCGCTGAAAGCCGTACTCTCCAGGAACGTTCCACCGGAGTCCGCTGCGGCATGCTTGACCAGCGACATGCAGTATTCCTTGACCATGTCCATGTCAAAAGAATCCGTCGTCTCTTCATCGACGCGCATCTCGATATCCGCGCACAGCATAACGAAAGCCAGCCATACCAGTGGATTGAACCAGTGGATGCACAGCACGGCGTAGCTGATGAGCTTGATGATGCCGTCTTTATTCTTAATATGTGTCCATTCGTGATTGAGGATATATTCCCTCTCATCGTCGTCAAAATGCTTCGGGATAAAGATCTTCGGATTAACAAATCCGATCACGAACGGCGACTTAATGTCGGTCGTGAAATACCGTCCGTCGTAGGATCTCGAGCTCCAGCGCGCCTTCGAATAGAAGATCACATAACGCACGCCGAAGAGCACGATCAGTCCGACGATGACCAGAAGCCATACATATGCGATCACGCGGAAGGCCTGCGCCTGCTTGGAGTTGAGTCTTGCGGGTTCCTCTTCGATCGCAGCAGTCTCCGCCTTATTGGCATCGCCTGCTCCCGCTTTCTCCGCGCCTCCATTTTCCGCCTCTACATCCATTTCGTCGGCAAAAGCACCTGCCCCGGAAGCGTCAGAAGTAGCGGCAGTGTCTGCGCCCGCATTTCCTGTATTCACTGAAACTGCGCCACCTTCTTCGTCCGAGTTCTTTTCCACCGAAACAGACTCCGTCTTCTCCCCTCCGGAGCGGAACAGCCTGCTCACATTCAGCACGCTCGTCGGAGATGCGAAGTTAACAGGCAGCAGAAGACGCACGGCCACGATCATCCAGAAGACGATCAGGACGCGCTTCGGCAGTTTACGGAAAATAAGACGGAACAGCAGTACGAGAAGGATCGCGATGCTGCCGTAAAGGCTCATCTCCAGTACTTTTGCATATACAGCATTCATCCGGAGATCCTCATTACTTGGTATGCTTCTCGATCATCTCAATCAGTTTCGCCGCTTCGTCTTTACTCAGGCTGTTATCGCCGTTTCCGAGAAATGCATTTACGAAGCTCGGCAGAGATCCCTGGAAATTCTTCTGCACCAGATCATTGCTCTGGTGGTGCTGGACCTCTTCTTTTCTTACAAGATAGGTGATCTTTGCTTTATTATTCGCGATAAAACCTTTATCGCAGAGACGCTTGATCATGGTATAGACGGTCGTCTTCTTCCAGCCGTGCATCTGCTCGCAGATGTCGGAAAGTTCACCGGAAGAGATCGGCGCATACTGCCAGATCAGCTCCATCAATCTATATTCACTGTCACCGATAGAATAGTCTTTCATGGGCATTCTCCCTTCATAATCCAAGACCATTCTACCCGTGTAGAATTACATTGTCAACTAAAATTCTATGATTGTAGAACAGACAGGACCTGATCGTAATCTCCCTTGAAACAGAAGCCGTTCATTCCGGCCTTCTTGGCGCCTTCCACATTTTCTTTTCGGTCATCGACGAAGAGGCACTCCTTCGGATCCAGGCCGTACTTATTAAGGAACGTCTCATAGATCTTCACATCCGGCTTAAGCATCAGATAGTCCGAGGAGACGAACACACCATTGAAAAACTCCAGCGGCAGGAACTTCGGAAAATATGTATAGAAGAGATCGCTCGCATTTGAAAGGACATAGATCCTAAGGCCCAGCTCCTTTACGCGCCGGCAGAAGTTCTCCGCGCCGGGAAGCGGGTCCATGCAGATATCCCAGTGGTCCGCGCAGTTTTTCAGCGCCTCGTGGTACTTTTCCGGGACTCTTCCCTTCACCAGATCGAATCTGTCCTTATCCTTGATGTCGCCCTTGTCTCCAAGCGCCCACTCCGGCCCCTCGAACAGTTCTTTTCGAATGACTGCTTTTTCTTCCTCCGAGGAGCAGAACTTCGACAGCACGAACTCCGGATTAAAGTCCAGAAGTACATTTCCCATATCCAGTACGACGTTTGTGATCATGATCTCACCTGTTATTCTATCGTTATTTCACAAGTGCTTTTTCCGAAGAGGAAGTCCACTTCAGGAACGATGCGATCACCAGGATATAGCAGATCGTCTTCGGCAGCATCAGCATGCCCAGGATCGGGACCGCCCCCGCGCCGACCGCCACCGGGATATAAAACAGGAAAGACAGAAGGATAAAGATCCACGTCAGGCGTAGGATCCGGTTTTCCGCCCGTGTCCTGAAGTACAGCCAGCAGATGATCGCGCCGAGCACGACGAACGGGACATTTCTAAGGATCCCCCAGGTCATGCTGTTTCCGTTATGGATCCAGTCATTCTGCGGGAACAGGCACAGCGCCACCCGCACGATGGCCAGGCACCACACCGCGGCTTCTGTCTTCCGGTCTTTTTCTCCGGCAAAAGCACTTGTCCATATATAATACATCAGCACATAGAAAACTGTCATCGTCACCGACGTCACGAGTTTTCCGACGCCGAGGGCGCAGGTCATGTCATAGCCGGTAAAGTAATTGAGAACGCGCGGCACGAGGTGAAAGGCATCGCCAAAGCCAAGAATCAGGGCAGCAAGACCCATCAGCATCGCCGTCCGGTTTCCCGCCCGGACATTCGCGCCTTCTGCCCGGCCGGGTTCATTTTCGATCTGCGCTCCCACATTCCCCGCCGGGCCGGTCTCATTTTCTAACCACGCTCCCACATTCCTCGCCCGGCCTTTCGCGTCTCCGGCGAAGGCTTTCGCGCGAAGCAGGATGACCACTCCGCTGATGATCGCAAAAAGCAGATAAAGGATATCGAAAGAAGATTCACCGTATTTCATCTTCGCCCTCCGCACCCCGAACAGGGCAGTGTACGCTCTTATTCAGATTTCTTATTCAGATTTCCAGTCTTCAGATTTCTATTTCAGGTTTCTGTTTCAGTTCATCTGTCTTCGGATTTCTATTTCAGGTTTCTGTTTCAGTTCTTCTGTCTTCGGATTTCTTATTCTGTGCATCCAGAAGCTCGTAAAGCAGCGTGTAGAGTGCTTTTGCCTTATCGGGCGAAAGATCGATATTGCAGGCGACCTGCATCGGAACATCCTTCGCTTTTTCCTGGAGCTTCTTTCCGGCCTTAGTAAGCGTGATCACGACGACGCGGTCATCCCCGGAACTTCTCTGCCGCTCGACATAGCCCGCACTCTCGAGCTTCTTAAGAAGCGGCGAGACCGTCCCGTTATCGAGCATCAGCTTCTCGCAGATCTCCCCGACGGTGATCCCGTCCTGCTCCCAGAGGACCAGAAAAACGAGGTACTGCGTATAGGTCAGCCCGAGCGCCTTCAGGATCGGCGTGTACTGGCCGATCACATTTCTGGATGCCGCATAAAGCGGGAAACAGAGCTGGTTTTTGAGTTTCATAGCTTCACGATAATCATATTCCATACTATACCGCCTCACATAATTTGATGCGATTATATTGTATGCAACACTTTATCAATTGTCAACTGTTCCTCTCGAAAAGCACCCATCCTCGCGCCTTTTATCTCTATCTTAACGATCACCCTAACGATCACCCTCGGTAAAACGGTTTTTTCTTTCGAAATGTCAGCTAGATTCTCGATTTTTCAAAATATAGCCTACCGGTTTTTGGGGCACGATAGGCTATATTTCGATTATTTCAATTTCTAGCTTACTGCAAACTAATCCAGATTTTGATTTTTTCGATTTCTAGCTTACATAGTCTCCGGTCGTGATAAGCTATATTTTCGTTTTTTGCAATTCTAGCCTACTCTGACATAAGCTATTTTTTCAAATTTTGAATTTCTAGCTTACTTCTTCGCGAAAAGCACTCAGCCATATTTCACTTTTTCGCAATTCTAGCCTACATTTCTTCCACTCAGCTGCCGCGGTGGCCGCAATTATCCGGCGACCGTGTAGAGTGCTTTGAAGTAGCCGTCTTTCCGCATCAGGTCCTGAAAGGAGCCCTTCTCCTCGATGGTGCCGTCCTTGATGACGATGATCTCGTCATAGCGGCGGAGGAGAGACTCTTCCAGCGAGTGGGTCACGACGACGCGCGTCATGGAGTCAAGTTCCAGGATCTCGTTGATCACTTCGTAAGAAGTCTTCGCATCGAGCGCAGAGGTCGCCTCATCGGCCAGGAGGATCGACGAATCCTTCAGGAGGCTTCTGGCGATCGAGATGCGCTGTTTCTCTCCGCCGGAAAGTCCTTTTCCATTCTCGCCACAGAGATAGTCTTCGCCGCGCTCGCTCACCAGTGCCTCGAGGTGCGCTTTATGCATCGCCGACTCGATCTTCTCTTTCGGGAAGTCGCGGAACATCGTGACGTTATCCTTGATCGAGGAATTGAAGATAAATACATTCTGTGAGATGACGGACATCAGGTCATAGAGGGACTCGGGACGGATAGAGCGGAGTTCTTTTCCATCGATGGAGATCTCGCCCTTATACTCGTTATTGGCGGCCATCAGGAGATTTAAGAAAGTGGACTTTCCGCTGCCGCTTCCGCCGACGACCGCGTAGGATCTTCCCGGGAGGAGATCACAGTTGATATCGTGCAGGACTTCCTTCTCGCCTTCTTCATAGGCGAAAGAAACATTTCTGAAGGAGATCTTCTCACCGACTTCCGACACTTCCTCAGTTCCGGCATCTCCGGCATTCTGCGAAAGCGAATCGGAAAGCTTCTCGATCAGGCCCGCGGCCGCCTTCTTCCCCGCGAAAAGCTTCGGCAGCTCGGACACCGGCGGGATCAGGAAGTTCATCAGGTTCACGAACATCAGGATCGATCCGGCGGTGATGACTCTGCCGGAAAGAGCAAGATATGTACCGAAGAGAAATACGCCGAGCTGGGAGATCATGCCTGCGATCATGCCGAGAGAGCCGGTCAGAGAAGCGACCCGGCGCATGTGGCACTTCGCATCCTCAAGTTTTCCGTTCTCATTGATAAAGAGCTGATCCGCTTCTTTTTCCGCACGGAAGCTCTTAATGACCTGAAAACCGCTGAGACAGTCGGTCATCGCCGAGGTAAACGCGGTATTTCTGTCGGACACTTCCTTCTGGATCTTCGCCAGTTTCTTTCCCATGATCACCGACACCAGCATCGGCAGGATGATGATCAGGATCGAGAACAGCGTGAGCTCTGGCGAATAGATAAACATCAGGATAAGGGATCCGAAAAAAGAGACCACTTTTGTTACGATCGGAAGGATCGAAGACACGTAGTTCGTCTCGATCGTGGTCGCGTCATTCGTCAGTGCCGAAAGATACGAAGCGGTGTCTTCTTTGCGGAAAGAAGAGATATTCTTCATGGAAAGGAACTGAAATGCCCGGTTCTTATACTGTGTCATCGCGCGGCGGATGAAGGCCGGCTCAGCCAGGTAATTCAGCACTGTGGTCACGACAGCAAATCCCAGGAATGAAAGGCAGATGAGAGACATCTCTGTCAGGGTGTATGCACTCTGTCCGGAGAGGATATCGATCAGTTCTTTGATGATCCACGAGACGACAAGACCCGTGATTCCGTTTAAGACCGATGCAGTAATTGCCGTAAAAAGGGCGCAGTGATTTTTCCTGTAGAACCGGGAGACCAGTTCCGCACGAATGGAGCGGTTATTCATTTTTTTCACCTCATTTAGTTATGGATTTTCGGAGTTCATCTATTTCCGGATTTAGAACTTATGTATTTATGGATTTCCAGAGTTTGAGCAGTTCTTTTGAGTCTAAGAGTTTGATCGTGGACTCGATCCCTTCGATGCAGGTCTCGCCTGTCGTATCGAAGGCCAGGCACGGTTCGTCGATCTCGACGAAGCGTTCTCTTCTCGCATCGAAATCCGGTGCGGCATCGAATTCCTCCGCTTTCTTTTTCGCCTTCTTCAGATGATCTTTCGCACCATCTTTATTCTTCAGCATCAGCTCCGCATAGGCAATGCCGGTGAGATACAGGCAGTCGATGCGGTCGAGGAAACAAAGCACACCTTTTCTCTTGAAAAGAGCATTGAATTTGATTCCCGCGTCCAGGATCTCCTTCGCCTTTTCAAAATCACTCTTCCCCGCATAGCACAGTGCTTTTGAAGAAATAAGATACACCATGTTGCCGATCTGGTTTACGAGCGCATACGACAGAAAACTTTCCGCTTCTTTATATTCCTTCTTCGAAACGAGGATATGGCCGATCCTTGCGTTGAAGATATAGCCGCCGTTATGAGCCTTATAGATCTCCAGGCTCTTATCGTAGTCTCCCATCGCCATATAGATGGTTGCGAGGTCGCCATAGAGCGTGGTCGCGTCGATGTTCGGATCGCTGCTCTGCGAGATAAGGGAGATCGCTTTCTCATAGAGCTCGATGGAGCGGAGGCAGTACTCTTTATTGATCTTGAACATCAGGCCGAACGCACGGAAAAGATAAGCGCATTCATACACGATCTTAAAGGAATTCGGGTACTTCTTCAGTGCTTTTCCCGCCTCTTCCGGGCCCTGCGGATCCTGCGTATCTGTCATCTTGCGGAGCCTTCCGGCCAGTGCGCTGATCCGGTTGTCGCGGACGGTAAAGCCTACCAGCACATCCAGCGAGACATCGAAGAAATCAGCCATCTCCATCAGAAGCGAGATATCCGGAACAGACAGCCCCGCCTCCCACTTATGGACCGCGCCGATCGTGACGCGGAAGACTTCCGCGAGCTGCTCCTGCGTCAGTCCTTTTTCCTTTCTGAGAGATCGGATATTCGCTGCAAGATTGTTCTTCATGACTTCATCTCCTCTACCGTCAGTATTGCTTCAACTGTCTTCATTGTAGAGGAAAACGCTAACGAAGGAAATACACTACCAATACAATTAGAATAGAACTATTTATACCGTTAGTATAGTCTCGATTCATTCCGCTACAAAAGCACCAGCCACGCGGCGTGCGCGATCCCCTCACTGCGCGGCGGGCCAGTGCTTTTTCCACCGTGAAAAAAACTCCCACGCCGGATGCGGCGCGGGAGCTTTCATAACCCGTTGTTTCAGAACTTACAGCAGTGTGACCATATTTCTTCCGTTATGCTTGGATGTGTACATCGCGCGGTCAAGGCGGTTGAATGCCTCCTGGAAGTCATCCTCACCCGTGATCTCGGTAACACCGATCGAGCAGGTGATATGCATGATCTCCGGGAACTCGTAAATATCGACAGAGTGTCTTAACTTCTCCGCGATGGCGGAAGCCTGTTCGCCGCTTTTCCCGTAGCAGACGATAACGAATTCCTCACCGCCCCAGCGTCCGACCGAGCACTTCTCCTCGAGAGAGATCTCTGTCATGATCTTCGCCAGATGCTTGAGCGTCGTATCACCGACAGCATGTCCGTAGTTATCGTTGACTTTTTTAAAGAGATCGAGGTCGATCATCATGATCGATACCGGCTCGTCGTTCTTCACGCGCATCGCCAGTGCGTTATGGAGCTGAGACTCGATCTCGCCGTGGTTATACACACCTGTCAGCGGATCGGTGATCGCCATCTCCTCATACTTCTTCAGCGTGGAGAGCATCTCCATGGAGTTCTCGTGGATATCCTGGACCATGAATACGAAACGGTAATCCGAATCGTCATTGGTCTGCGCGCGGGAAAAGATCAGCTTGACCCAGATGTATTTGCCCTCGAGGTTACGCATCATGCAGTCAAAGGATGCGGTACGTCCCTGCGGGAAGTTCTTCTTCAGATACTCCGGATCTGTTCTTCGGAGGAATAAATCCTGATCTTCCGGCAGGAACATATTCACGATCATCATGCGCCAGTCGGAGTATTTCAGGTTATAGTTCACGACATTGTCGGACATCTCCGCGACGTTGATGCTGCTCGTCGTATCCAGCACGAGGTCGATATACATGGAGAAAAGATACGAGCTCTGGATCGTTCTGATTTTCTTCGATGTCAGGGACTCCTGCAGCGACTCATTATCGTCAAATTCATCCATCAGGAAGAGGTACTTTTCCGAGGGTACCAGTGGATAGACCGTCAGCTGTACCAGATGCGGCTTTTCTCCCTGCTCTGTTACGATATGCAGGCGGCGGCTGTATTTCTTTCGAAAATCACCCGTATTGTCGGCAAAGATCTGATAGTCGGACGATACCTTCTCGCTCGATCCGTCAAAATGAAACCATAAGTCGATGATAAGATCGTGATAGCTTCCGGACTCTTCGATATACTGCTCGAAAAATCCTTTTCGGAGGAGCGCCTTATACTGATCCGTCGGCGCGTCCACAAGAATGACCGAGTCCACATTATCCAGAAGAAGCTCCGGAACATCAGCAATAGTATAATCTTCAAAACTCTTCATAATCATTTCTCACTCCTTGCCTGAAGTCACATACACCGGAGATTAAAACCCTAAAAAAATTATAACGTGCCCGGCATATTCATGCATGAATAAAATGAAAACAAAAAAGATTTGAATTGTAACAGATACTGCAGATGATCAGGCTCTCCTCCGGGACTCTCTTTCCCTTTCAAACAGAGATCTACTTCGACTCCTCTTCTTTCGTGATCCCGAATCCCCGGAACAGATAAACACCCAGCACGGCATTATATCCGACTGCTGCGACAGTACTGAATCTTTCGAATATGCCGAAATATTCTTTGGGAAAAGCACCCATCCCGATGGGTCCCATAAACATCATGGCAAGTGCGACCGCGGCCCAGATCCCGGGGCCTCGTACTTCCTTGTGCCGGCATCCCGATACGATCAGCATGATCAGAGATACGATGGAAAGAAGCACAACAATCGCTGTGACAACCATATGCATGGCTTCCTGAAATCCGGCAATATCTTTTCCCGAATCGGAAAGGGCAAACATCTGGTATCCCACCTTCGAGACCCAGTTCATGATCGTGAAAAGGTAAATGCCGAGGCGGAACAGCTTCGTGGAGATTTTCTTCTCCGACACGTATATGGCGATACATGTGGCGCAAACGACACTTCCGGCGTCATATAGTGCAGACAGCTGATCCCAGAGATGCCGTGATGGCGCAGAATCCGCAGACAGATCACTGGCTGCCTGCTCCATCCAGTTATATCCCGGGAAATCCAGTGGAGAAAAGATCAAGGCAGCAAGATAGGACAGAAATGCCACTATACCCAGAAGTCCGATCCAGTGGATCAGTTTCTTTTTTGCATTCGTATCTATATTCGTATCTATATTCGTATCTACATTCGTATCTACATTCGTAACTACATTCGTATCTAAACTCATAGCCATCTTATTTTCCATGTGTTTCTTATCTCCATCTTTTCTCATTTTTCCGGTACTGCCAGCTGAAGACTAAACCATTTCACAAACTCTGTGATATTCTTGGGGACAGTGCTTCTACCATCGCCAAATCTTTTTTCTTCTCCGGATGTGATCTGATCCATCCGGTAATCGATCAGTGAGTGCATGGTGAGCGAATATGTCATCGAGGCCATATCCACATTCTCATTTCTGATCTTCCCGTGCACCGCCAAGGCGTAGAACAGATCCCTCGACTGGGAAAGCATCCGCTCTGTCTCTTCCACCATGATCTTCGCGGCCACAGGATTTGTGGATCGTTCGGAATAAAGGACCTTGAAGAACCGGAGCATATCTTTATCGGACACGATCCCCATATAAGCAGAAAGAGAACCCATAAGGATTTCCGGAAGGCTCTTCTTCTCAAACATCGCGGCATAATCCAGAGGAGCCGTCCTGCTGTTTTTCAGCGCCTGCTCGCGAAGAAAACGGTACATCTCCTGGATGATATCGTCTTTCGACTTGAAGTGGTTATAGAGAGAAGGCGCCTTGATCCCCACCTTCTCCGCAATCTGCGACATAGACACACCTTTCATGCCGTTAGCAGAGGCAAGTTCCAGCGTCGCGTAGATGATCTCTTCTTTTCTGCTCATTCTCATCGACCTCACATTTGCTTTCGTTCGTTAGTGATTATACTAACGGTCGTTAGCTTTTGTCAACAAGCAAATACGAAGATTACATTCAAACTGTAATCACTAAGGGGGGAGTTCAGTATTGATAGGGAGTTAGTACAGATTACTAGGGGGCGATCCAGCAC
>R22__coassemble_1484_pt1 | contig 11637 bp, 5 predicted proteins | sample R22__metabat2_high_PE_049 | metagenome-assembled genome bin R22 | reverse complement strand
GAATTCCGGGACCACGATATCGTAATACTCGGCGCCGCCGTCGTATCCGCTGGTCTCATCCCCCGAATACGTGATCGCTTCACTCTGGTTCTCGGACATCGTCCGCCAGGAAAACTCGATCTGTTCTCCCTTCTCATTCAGCCCGATGACGGAAAGATCAATATCATCGACCTTCTCCCAGTAGGTAAAGCCGCGGATCTTCCGCTTCGCCCCGATCGGGACACGTGATCCGGAAGCAAGGACGCCCGGTCCTCCCTGTGATGCACTCTCTTTAAGAGGCACACCGAACCTCTCCATATCCGGGTGGATATAGACCTTTCCGAGCCGTCCGGACAGCGCTTCCGAGAGGCGTTTCCTGATCGAACAGAGGATCTTTTCACTCTGCCAGGATGCGAGCTCGGAGCGGGATCTCTTCTTTTCCTCCTCCGTCTCGTGATGGACCCGCAGAAGATCGCCCTTCGTAAACTGGAAAGTTCTTCCGAGATATCCGGTCTGCTCTTTTGCGCAATACATGCAGAGCATCTGAAGAAGGATGACGGGATTGGTCTTTTCTGTGCCGAAAGCCTTCCCGATCAGAAGGTCCAGCTCCTGTTCGGATCTGCATCTGCTGGCCAGATAATTCAGATTCCGAAGAAGCGCACCCGGTCCTTTTTCCAGAAGCAGAACATCCGCCGCCGGGAGTACACCGGCCTCACTTAAAGTTTTTTCAAATCTCGAATAAGAAGACAGATTCTCTTTCCCGCGCATCGCGGAGAGAAATTCCACCGCCGCATCGCATCGCGCCTTATAGTGGATGTGGTGCAGAAGTCCTGCCCACGTTTTCTTCTTTTCATAGCAGTTTTTCGTGTCGGTCCGCCCGGTCTCGAAACACTGATCGATCAGCTTTCTGATGAGTTTTCTGTCCCGGTTTTTCAGGTTCAGCTGATTGGTGTGAAACCTAAGTGCCGTCGGCCGGGAATTTTTATTCTGCTCGAAATGCACTTGTTCCACGAGTTTGATCGTATCCGACAGATACAGATCTTTCGTAAATGAGATATCCCCTGTCGCAAGATACAGACGGACAGCGGTGTTTTTCGACGCGATCCTTTCCGGAACGATGCCGAAATCCGATACCGCCAGCGCGATCACCTTGACCGCTTCCTCGTTTAGAGGACGCGTGGAGGAAAACATATCCTTCACCAGGGATATGATCTTTCTTTCCGCTTCTTCCTGCGTGATGATCGTGAAGTTTTTGACGGTGCCCGGTTCTCTGAACACCGTGCGCTCCATATCTTCTTCCGTCTCGAAGATCGAGTGGCGGGCCGTGGAAAAGTCATTCATCCCGTAGGTGACAAAGTAACTGATGAGCTGATCGATAAGGAGCTTTTCGATCGGGAGCTTCCGGACGCGCTTCGGGAAGCCCCTGTAAAAAGCGGTCGGGACCTTCGATCCCATCATGTAAGATGCATATTCGACCATAAACGGGCGGGCGAGGTCTGCTCCCGAAGTGATCCGGATATTCAGGAGCTTGGACAGGGAAAGAAGCGTCTGACCCGCATAGTCTTCCGACTCGGCCAGATCCCGCGGAAGCTCCGAGTCCCCGAGGCCGATCTTTAAAGTTTTTTCAGATTCATGCGAGTCACAGATAAGTATGTTTTTCCGGAATAGAAAATCTCTGTATTCAGCCCGAACAGGTGCCATTTTTCCGCTACTCCTTTTCTGAAAGATTACTCCCCGCTTTAACTAAAACAGGGTAAAGAAAAAGCCGATGATATTGCCGGATTGGATTGACCAAATGAAGTAAACCCGACTAGCTATCGGCCATATCCAGTATACTTTATTTTGCGCCGAAAGCAAAATAGCGACGGATAAAACTTGTAAATCAATATTGACAATATTGCAGAAATATGACATTATCAACCTATATGCTACAATCTGATTGTAGGTATAAATGGGTTTGTGCTACAGGGCACGGAGGATAAGAAAAAATGGGAAAGACTAGGAAACAGTGTATAGCTAAGAGGATCGCGATCGTGATGATGCTGTCGCTCCTTTTCGTATTGGCGGGATGTGTCCGCTATGAGGTCAAGCTCACTATCGACAAAGACGGAAAAACATCTGTCTCACTTCTATATGCGACAATGCAGACCGGATCGGGTCAGTCTACGTCGGCACAGCTTGCTGAAACAAAACTAAAGTATCTTGAAGCCGGATTTGAAGTCGAAGATTATATCGAAACAGAAGATGAGAATACATACGTCGGCATTTACGTTAAGAAGGACGGCCAGACACTCGATGAGGCTATCGAGAGAATGTCCGGCGAGAATCTTAATTTTGGTAAGGCCAGCCTTACCAAAGATGAAGACGGCGTATATTTCCTGGCCATGAATTACGACTCGGAAACCAGCCAGGCACAGAGCAACGGCGCATCTGAAAACGCGCTTGACAGCTATGGCGGCTACATGAGATTCGTTCTGGAAGTTCCGGGAAAAGTTATCGAGAGCAATGCGACCAAAGTTTCCGGCAAGACTCTCACCTGGAATCTTCTTTCTTCACAGGAATTCATCTATGCGAAGTTCACTCTGGAAGGCGGCGGCGGATTCCATATCCCGATGTGGGTATTTGGTGTTCTTCTCGGAGGCATCATTATCATCGGCGGTATCGTTTTCGCTTTCATTATCATGTCCAATAAGAAGAAGGCCGACTCGTATGTTTATTCTTCCTCGAGCTCGAGATCCACTTCTTATTCGGATCCCGACCCGGTGGATACCTTTACAAGAAACCAGAACAGCGGTCTTCCTCAGATGGGCATCCCGAAGGAGAATACCGACACCGATGATGTGACTGTAGCTCCGTCACCGGATGGACCGATCTGGGCACGTCCCGCTTCCACCGATGGATCTTCTGATTCACCTGATGATCTCGATGATGGTTCTTTTCTGAACTGATCATTCATCCCGGGATGGACGCGTTCTTCCCCGAAATAAGACACACATAAAAAATGAAAGAGGCTGGTTCCGGAAGTGAATCAGCCTCTTTTTTATTCGATACTCTTCAGGGACTCTGTCATGTCGATCCTCCGGATCTTTCCCCGCATCATCAGGTCAACAGCGAGTGAGAAAAGTATGACCAGCAGCAGCGAATATACATAGCTCTGCGGGAAGATCAGGATCTTATATGCCACGATGTCCATCTTGATCTGCGAGATCACGAAGCGGTGCAGATAGATCCCCATCGGAATGCCGAAAACAAATCCCATCAGGCAGAGGATGAAGTTCTCACGGAACACATAGCTTCCGGTCTCGCCTTTCCGGAACCCGAGGACCTTGAGCGTGGCGATCTCTCGGGTCCGCTCCGCGATGTTGATATTATTGAGGTTAAACAGCACGATAAAAGCGAGGAGCGCCGCGCAGATGATCACAAGGATAACGATGTAGTTCATCTTCTCCATCGTTTCCGAGAAGCTCTTTCTTCCCTCCTCCATGATGTTCCAGGCTGAGACCTTCGCATCGGATCCGACGGCGGAGCCATATTCGTAGGACCTCCCTTCCGGGACGCGCAGGAGCGCATCCGAAGGCTCGTATTCTTCTCCAAAAGCACTTGTATATGTACTTGCGCTGATGATGGCATAGTGGAAGGTGTAGTTTTCGAAGATATAATCGATCGGAAGGCTGATGGTCTTTCCTTCTTCTCCATATTCGAGCGTGACCGTATCTCCGACAGATAGTGAATTGCTCTCGGCAAGTTTCAGGCTGATGCCGATCGTCCCCTCCTTCGGAAGGCCATATTCACTCGTTCCTTTGTGCGGGCGGACGAAGTTAGTAAACTTCGGATCGTCGGCGATGAAGAGCTCGACGTCGCGGATCGCACTGGAACTGTTATGCTTCATGTGTTCCTTGCGGATCAGGATCTTCTCCGTATCGATCCCCGTCCTGCTGTCCGCCTCTTCCAGGATCTTCTCCATCTCTTCTTCTGTCGTGTTTTTGCTGTAGCTGACCGACACGTCATACGTCATGATCTCATCATACTGGAAGTTGATCAGATTATTGATCGAGTCCTTAAGGCCGAATCCAGTGATCAGAAGCGCCGTGCATCCGGCAATCCCGATGATCATCATCCACATTCTTTTCTTAAAGCGGAATACATTTCTCGCTGAGACTTTATGCAGGAACGACAAGCGTTTCCATACCGGCGTGATGTATTCCAGGAAGATCCTTTTTCCGGACGGCGGTGCCTTCGGCCGGACAAGCTCCGCCGGTGTCTCCGTGAACTCGGAAAAGCATGTCACGATCGTCACTCCGACAGAGCAAAGAAGCGATACCAGAAGCGAGATCAGAAACAGCGGGATCTCCGTGGTAAAAGTGATCGGCGCAAATCCGTACATCATGTCATAGACCTTCCATATCGTGAGGGGGAAGATCTTCGTTCCCGCTGCAAATCCTCCGACTGCACCGATCACGGAGGCAGAACCGGAGTAGATCACATACTTCAGAATGATCGAGAATTTCGAGTAGCCGACAGCGCGCATCGTACCGATCTCGGACCGCTCGTCACTGACCATACGCTGCATGGTCGTCGAGCAGACAAGTGCTGCCAGCGCGAAGAAAAAGATCGGGAAAACGGATGCGATACCATCCACGATCTTCGCATCATTATCGAAGCTGACATAGCCGACATTCGTATCGCGCTTGAGGATATAGTAATCCGCGGAATCAGGAAGTCCGAAAAAAGCTGAACGGGTAGCAACGACCTCCTCCACGCGGGGTTTCAGTGTCTTTTCAAAGGAAGCCGCAGCCTCATCATATGCATCGGAAAAAGCTTTCTCATCATTATCCATCTTCACGAAGCACTCGGAATACTGATCAGAGACAAAGCCTCCTTTCCGGACATATACGAAGCGGTCGATCGTTCCGTCGCCGATCTCACTCGTTCCTCTCTGGAAATTCAGGTAGTAAGGAGATCGTACGAATCCGACGACCTCATACTCCGAATACGAAAAACCATCCGCATCCGATAAGATCAGAGTATCTCCCAGGAAATCGGAAGGACACTCGTACTCATCGATAACTACTTCGTTATCTTTTTCCGGGAGTCTTCCTTCGATCAGTTTAAGAGTATTCACGTCCTCTGTCATCGTGTGGAAGCGCACGACCGCGACGAGGTCTTCTTTTCCCTCTTCTTTATTACTCTTTCTGGTGACGAGTCCGTCTTTAAAAGAGGCGCCTTCGCAGGCACGGATACCGGGAAGCTCACCGATCTTTTTTACGTCTTGCTCATCGAATCCGATCGTCGAGAGGATCCTAAAATCGAAGAGCGCCTGATTCCGGATATACTTGTCCCCTGTCGCATAGAAGGCGGGCATCGTACTCTTTAATCCGGCGAAAAAGCCGACCCCGAGCGCGATGATCATCAGGATCGCCAGGTAGCGCATGATACTGCCGCGGATGCTTCGGAAAACGATCTTCCAGTAACTTCTCTTCATGTTCCGGTCACCACTCGAGATCTTCTATGGATTTCGGATCCGGATTCACATCACAGCTTACGATCCGGCCGCTCCGGATGCGGATGACGCGGTTCGCCATCGCTGCCAGTGTCGAGTTGTGCGTGATGATGACCACAGTCATGTGGCGCTCCTTACACATCTGCGCGAGGAGCCTCAGGATCGATTTACCGGTCTGGTAATCAAGTGCTCCGGTTGGCTCGTCACAGAGCAGCAGCTTCGGGTTCTTGGCCACCGCACGTGCGATCGCCACACGCTGCTGCTCACCGCCCGACAGCTGCGCCGGGAAGTTCTTTTTCCGATCAGAAAGACCGACATCGCTTAAGACCTCTTCCGGGTCCATCGGATCGGACACCAGCTGGGAGGCCATCTCGACATTCTCGATCGCCGTGAGATTCGGGATCAGATTATAAAACTGGAACACAAATCCGACATCCGTCCGCCGGTAGTTCGCAAGTTCTTTTTCCTTTAAAGAAGAGATCTCCTGATCGTCGAGAAGTACTGTCCCGCTGGTCAGCGTGTCCATACCACCCAGGATATTCAGAAGCGTGGTCTTGCCTGCGCCAGACTGGCCGAGGATCACACAGAGCTCGCCCTTTTCGATCGAGAAGTCTGCGCCGTCGAGCGCATGCACCTCGACATCGCCGGTCTTATAGATCTTCTTTACGTCTTTAAACTCAATATATGCCATGTTTTATCTTCCGATCTCGTAGAATCATTACACATTTTACACCCGAGCGGCCCCCTTAGTCGACCGCGGAAATGAAGCTGTTCTGCCATCACGGGAACGCTCGCCCCGGATCTTCAGGATCGGGATGTCGTTGAAGTAATTCCATGAAAGTTATAAATTATTGTTTTATGGGAGATTCTGATCCCGCTGATTATTCTGAAGGAGGGTGTAAGTTAAATGTCGTTTCTGTCGATACTCTACACCACTCTTATCGCTCCGCTCGAGCTCTTTTTCGAGACGATCTTCTCGATCTCCAACCGTCTGATCCGAAACGAGGGCCTGTCGATCATCGTGCTGAGTATCACGGTAAATTTCCTCGTGCTGCCCCTCTATAAGCGGGCGGATGAGCTGCAGGCCGCGGAGCGGGATGCGCGGGAGAAAATGGCTCCCGGTATCGCGCATCTGAAGGAGACCTTCTCCGGAGACAAGCGCTTCATGATCCTTCAGACCTTCTACCGGCAGAATCACTACTCCCCGATCTATGCCCTCCGCAGTTCGGCGTCTCTTCTTCTGCAGATCCCGTTCTTTATCGCGGCATATAATCTTCTCTCCGGCATGCAGAGCCTGAAAGGCATGTCCTTCGGCTTTATCAGCGATCTCGGAAAAGAAGATGCCCTGTTTATGATCGGCAGTTTCCCGGTCAATATTCTTCCGATCCTCATGACTCTGATCAATATCATCTCGGGGTTCGTCTATACCAAGGGACATCCGGTAAGCGAGAAGCTCCGCGTATATGGACTGGCGCTTTTCTTCCTGATCCTGCTTTACCACTCCCCGTCCGGACTCGTTTTCTACTGGCTCCTCAATAATGTATTCTCGCTCATGAAGAATATCTTCTATAAGCTCAAGGATCCGAAAAAGATCCTCAGCATTATCGCTGCGGCCGCGGGAGCTTCCCTTCTCCTTCTGACCTGGACGGCAGGGTCGCTTGACATGAGACAGAAAGTGCTTCTTTCCATATTGAGCCTGCTTCTCCTCCTTCCTTTCCTGTCACGCACCGGAAAGACGGATACGCCCCGCAAGGAAAGACCGAAGGATGCCCTGATATTTTTCAGCGGCGCGCTCCTGATGTCCGTCCTTACAGGTCTTCTCATCCCGATCGACGTTATCTCCGCCTCGCCGGAAGAATTTATCAATGTGCGCTTCCCCTTTGACCCTTCGCTTCATGTCCTTTACACCATGTGTCTCGCCTTTGGACTCTGGGTACTGTGGGGAGGGATCCTGTACTTCTTCATGAAAGACTGCAGTAAGTCCTACTTCAGTGAGGGCATCTGGCTGATCTGCGGCATCTCGATCGTTGACTATCTGACCGCGGGAACTGACCGGGGACTTCTCTCTCCAAATCTCCAGTACGAAGAATTCCCGGTCTTCAAGCTCTCGGAGTACCTGATCAATTCTCTGATCGTGCTCGTCCTGGTCCTCGCTTTTCACTTCTTCTTCAAGAAATTCCGCACCCTCGTCCGCATCGTCCTCATCGCGGGAATCGTCGGAGTTATCGGGTTATCCACTATGAGTATCCTGTCCGTTCAAAAGACATACCACTCCTTTAGAAACAGATTCACCTACTCGGATCAGGTACCGACTATCACTTTATCCAGGGAAGGCCAGAATGTCGTTGTACTGATGCTCGACCGTGCGATCGGACCGCTGGTTCCCTATCTTCTCGAAGAAAAGCCGGAGCTCAAGGAGCAGTTTGACGGCTTCACCTACTATCCGAACACGATCTCCTACGGAGGACATACGAATCTTGCCGCACCTGCGCTCTTTGGCGGATATGAGTATGTCCCGGGACGGCTGAATAAGAGAGACACCGAGAAAATGTCCGTGAAACATAACGAATCACTGAAAGTGATGCCGGTGCTTTTCGGGCAGAACGGGTATGAGGTAACCATCTTCGATCCGCCGTATGCCGGATATGCCGAGATCCCGGATCTGTCGATCTATAGTGATTATCCGGAATTCCACCTCTACAATACCGCCGATCATTTCAACTTCTTCGAGGGCGAGATGGACCTGGAAGAGTATTCGGATCTGGTCACCTCTTTCCGTAACAGGAATTTCTTCTGCTATTCCCTGATGAAGATCGCTCCGGTCCTTCTTCAGGACACCTTCTATGACAGTGGTGCCTATAACGATGAGAGCTCGGGCGCGACCGGATCGTCCGGCGATGCCGGTTCAGACGGTATCTCCAATGCTTCCGATCTCGTCCAGAAAAAGGATGACGCGGATCTCACTGCCAGAGGATATGACTATGACTTCATGGAGTATTATCCGGAGCTGACGCATCTGTCCGAGATCACTTCGATAAAAGATGGAACGGCGAACACTTTCCTGATGATGACCAACGACACGACCCATTCGCCGTGCCTGCTTCAGAAGCCGGACTACGTTCCTGCAAGGTTCGTCGATAATACCGCATTTGATACGGATATCGGCTCCCGCTACAACATCGGCGGAAAGAAACTGAACATGTCAGCGAGAGTGCAGAAACTCCACTATCACGTGAACATGGCCTCTTTCCTCCAGCTTGGTAAGTGGTTCGACTATCTCCGCGAGATGGGCGTATATGACAACACCAGAATCATCCTGGTATCCGACCATGGATACGGCGCCGGATATTTTGATATCAAGTGCCACGACGAAGATCTGGGCTTTTATATGCCGCTTCTGATGGTGAAGGACTTTAATTCCACGGGATTTAGCGTCTGCGAGGACTTCATGACCAATGCCGACACCCCGGTCCTTGCGACATCGGATCTGATCTCCGATCCTGTCAATCCATTCACCGGAAATCCGATCAATTCCGACAAGAAGGCCGGCCCGCAGCTCATCATGTCTTCGGACTGCTGGGATGTCAGCGGCAATAACGGTACGCGCTTCCTGCCGGCGTACTGGTATGTCTTCGAGGGAGATCCGTATGATCCGGAGTGCTGGAAATATATCGGGATCGACTGAGTGATGCTTCCGTTAGAATAATAAAAATGCTGTCTTAACTATGAAGTGAACCCCCCAAGTTTGTCCAACATCAGGGGTTCACTTCACAATGAGACAGCATTTTTTTACTTTCTGTTTTTTCCGGAGGATGGTTTCGTCTTCTTCGGTGGTGCTTTTGGCGCACGGGAAACTGCCGGGATATCTTCTTTCACAGAATCTTCGGTCACCGGGACTTCCGCTTTCTCCTCCGGGATCTCGGATGGACCATCTGCAGGGACTGCTTTCTTCAGTTTTGCCTCTTCCGCCATACGGGCTTTCTTTCTACCCTCCAGCCACGGGATCAGGCTCTCATGGTAAAGGATCGCCATAACTGCCGTGAACGGGATCGAGATAAGGATACCGATCGGGCCGAACAGTTTGCCGCCGATGATGATCGAGATCAGGGAGATCACTGCCGGGATACCGAGAGAGTCGCCGAAGAGGTGCGGCTTTACGACATAACCGTCGAGCGTCTGCAGGATGCATGTGAAGATGATGAATGCCACCGCATACATCGGGTCTTCCAGCACAAGCACGAAGGATCCCATGACGCAGCCGACGATCGGTCCGAAGGTCGGCAGGATATTCGTAAATCCGACGATCACCGAGATAAGAACGACGTTCGGAAGACCGGCGATCAGCATGAAGATCGCATTGGCAATACCGACACCGATACCCTCGAGGATAGTAAAGCTGATGTACTTGGAGAAGATGGCATTACTTCTTTTCAGAAAATCGGTATGTCTCTTATACTGATCATCAGTAAGTGTGGCACGGCGGAGCTTGTCGATCCCGCGGAAGAGTCTGTTCTTACCGGCGATAAAATAGACAGACAGGATCACGCCGATAAAGATATTCAGGGCTACATTCCACGCACCGCGGAGAATATCCATCGCCATGTTCAGGTTATGGGAAACATCGGAGATCATGACCTCCGCCTGTTCCTTGAGGTTCTCCGTCCAGTTCTTCGTATTGAGGTGGATGCCGTAGTTCTCGGCAAATTTATCGAGGTCCTTGAGCTTGTCCTCAATATCCGAAGCATAGTTCTGCGTATTATTCATAAAGTGTGTGATACTGCTGATCATCTCCGGAAGGACCAGCCAGAAGAACAGTCCGAGAGCCAGAAGTACAACGGTGATCGATACGACGACCGACAGCGCATAGCGGAACCTCTGCTGCTGGATCTTCTTAAATGCTTTGGTATCGAAGAACACGACCAGAAGGTCGATAAGATAGGCGATGATCACACCGATGATGATCGGAGAGATAACTGACATCGCATTGGAGAGCCAGGCACTGACGGCAGGAAGATTGTTGAGGATCATGTAGGCGACGACACCTGCGATCGCTGCGATCGTATATGCGCCCCATCTGTTGCTTAATGCTTTTTTTATTCTACCCAATCTCGTGTCTCCTTCAAATGTCAGTGTGTCTATTATACGACCGAATCCTCAAGAAATAAACCTGATGGGCAAAGAAAATCTTCTTTGACGGAGATCAGAAAAGCACTCTGAAGCAGCATGAGATTGGAGCTAGATCTCTCCTTCGTACAGGAGACGGCCGATCTGACTGGCGATAAATTCACCGCTGGAGGCGATCTCTTTCGTCATCTGTGTGACGATAAACCCGTAGATACTTGTCTTATAGATCAGCGGCAGGACCAGACATTCACGGCATTTCGGCGGGAGCTCCATGCGCTGGAACAGAAGATCGGTAAGCCCGTCCTGTCTCTCTTGCGGAATAATATAGAGCTCGCCTTCCTTAATGACGCACCGTAGCCTTATCCAATCCGGGAACAGATCATCATTATTCTCATCAAAAAGCACTCTTTTCTCAAACAGATACAGCGCGGCATTATCGATCCCGACCTTATCGAAGCTCGCGATGATCCTGTTTTCTATCTCCGCCTGATCCGGTTTCCCGCCGTCTTTTTCCGTAACATCGATGATGAATTCCTGGAACGCCGTACGGAAGTTTTCTCTCCGCTCGTTTCCCTCGATGATCTTCTCTGCCTGTGCCGTGATTGCCCTGTCCCGCATCAGGGTGAAAAGCCGGTTGATGAACTGGTTTGCCCCCGCCAGATTCGCACTCTGCTCGATATTGACGCTCGCCTGCAGTCTCCCTACTGAGTGCAGGAACTTCGCCGCATCGGTATAGTCCATCGCGCCATTGGAGAAGAAGATCTCGATCAGATCCTGCGCTTCGGAAAAATCTTCCACGCTCATATATCTCTCCCTCACGGCTACCAGGATCCTTCCGATGAACTCGGCAAAAAGCCGCTGCAGATTGACCGAATCACGGCTGATATACTCATAGCGGTAGCGGTAGAAGCAGTCGTTGAACATGCGGTTGATAAATGCTTTGTCCGCATTTCTCATCTCCAGCTTCGTATATTCATACATCTCATACGGAAGAGAATCACGTCCATAAAGACGTGTCGGTATCTCAGTGGAGG
>R22__coassemble_1375_pt1 | contig 12413 bp, 10 predicted proteins | sample R22__metabat2_high_PE_049 | metagenome-assembled genome bin R22 | reverse complement strand
GTCATCGCGAGACCTTTTACCGGTGAATATCCGAACTACACAAGAACCTCGAACCGCCACGATTTCTCACTCGAGCCGCCGAGACCGACGCTCCTCGACAAGCTGACCGAATCGAGGATTCCGGTCTATGGTGTCGGAAAGATCTACGATATTTTCGCGGGAAAAGGAGTCGGCACGACGGTGAGGACATCCGGAAATATCGACGGGATCGAGCAGACACTGGGGGCGATGGATTCGCAGAAAGAGGGCCTGATCTTCGTTAACCTCGTGGACTTCGATATGCTCTACGGACACAGAAATGACGTGCACGGATATGCACAGGCGCTGACGTATTTTGATGACCGCCTGCCCGAGATCCTGTCACGTATGGGCAAGGACGATATCCTCATGATCACGGCCGATCACGGATGCGATCCTTCGACACCATCGACCGATCACTCCAGAGAGAATGTGCCGTTCCTGGCCTATGGCGACAGAGTCCGTCCCGGAACAGATCTCGGCACGAGATCAAGCTTCGCGGACATCGCGAAAACGATCGGGGATTACTTCGGGATAAACACATCTGAGCTAGACGGCGAATCCTTCTGGAAAGAGATACGGATGAAGTAAGAACTGCCATAAAAGAAACCGCGTGAACTCCCGGAAAGACGGAGATGGAATCGCGTGTGAAAGGAAGAAAACTATGACGAACTATACCGATGAAGAGAAGAAGATTTTAAGCAAGGTGGATCACACGCTGCTTCGTACGACCTCCACGCTTCCTGAGATAAAAGCACTCTGTGAGGCAGCTCTTGCCGCTGGTACAGCGAGCGTATGCATCCCGCCGTGCTATGTGAACGATGCCGCGCAGTTTCTGAAAGGACAGCTTCCGGTATGCACGGTCATCGGTTTCCCGAATGGATATTCCACGGCTGCGACGAAAGTATTTGAAGCAAAAGAAGCGATCCGACAGGGTGCTTCGGAGATCGATATGGTCGTCAATCTCTGCGATGTGAAAAACGGAAATTTCGACCGCGTATATCTCGAACTTCTGGCGATGAGAGAAGCATGTAAGGATGTGATCCTGAAGGTCATCATCGAGACATGCCAGCTGACGGAAGAAGAGAAGATCAAGATGTGCGAACTCGTAAACAAAGCAAAAGCAGACTTCATCAAGACATCGACCGGTTTTTCCACCGGTGGAGCAACGGTCGAAGATGTCCGTCTCCTGCGTCAGTATTCCGCGCCGGAAGTCAAGGTAAAAGCCGCCGGCGGCATCAAGGACTTTTCTGATGCAAAAGCCATGATCGAAGCTGGCGCGGACAGACTCGGAACGAGCCGCCTCGTGAAGTAAGCTCAGGCGAAAAGCGGAGAAGAAAACAGCGTCCGGATATTGGTGATAACTAAGAGGAAAGGCGGGATAAAAATGGAAAAAAGATCGATGAGAAAAAACTTCTGAGTGAAGCAAAAGAAGCACGGAAAAATGCCTATGTTCCGTTCTCCGGTTTTACCGTCGGAGCCGCACTCCTGACCAAAGACGGGAAGATCTACAGAGGGTGTAATATCGAGTCTTCCGTGATGTCGCCGAGCCTTTGCGCCGAGCGTGTCGCACTGGCCAAAGCGATCAGCGAAGGAGAGAAAGACTTCCTTGCGATCGCCATCGTCGGAGCCCCGAAAGACGAAGAAGCAAAAGATGCGTGCTACCCCTGCGGCGTCTGCCGCCAGACCCTCTCCGAACACGTGAAGCTCAGTGCTTTTACCGTGGTTACAGAGGAGAATGGACAGGCAGTTACATGTACGCTGGAAGAGTTACTGCCACGTGCATTTGTATTCGATAAATAATCAACCGGTTTTACGAAAAAGAAAAGCACTAAGTAAAGTTTCTCGTGCTGGTCCTCGGCTTCGCCTGCGGAGGCACTTCGAAATCTTTCTTAGTGCTTTTTCTTTAAATGAAAAACCAGGTGATAAAAGCGGTCAGTACATAGCTTCCGGCGGAGTACCACATCCACGGTGCGAAGGTCTTCTTTCCTTTCAGAAGGTAGATGACCGCGAACACGGATCCGGCGAAGACGACGGAGGTGCCCCACAGACCGAGAGTTCTGGAGAAGGTGTATCCGAAGCGGGACATATAGAGAATGATCTTCGATGCGGAGATCGCTGCAAATACCATGCTTTCCGCCATAAATCCCACACTAAGGCCTCGGAGAAGTTTCCGGTCATGTGAGCCGAAAACACGGACGGTTGCCAGAAGCGCGAAGTTGATCAGAACGACATTGATAAGCTCGTGAAAGCCGCTGACGGCATATTCTGATGCGGTGAATGCTTCCGGAAGTACTCCCGCAAAAGCACTGAACATGTAGCTTGCCTGCGAGACGAAGAATGTGAGGTAGAGAATACCAAAGAGCGATAGTACTGCGGCCAGAAGGGAGTCCGGCATAAAGCGCATCCGCGGGGAGAACGAGACGAGTTTGTCATGGATCTTTCTTTCCAGAGTATTCTCTTTTCTTACACTTCCCTGGATAAGTCCGAAGAGATAAGCACCGATCGGCAGACTCATGATAAATCTTCCTATAGAATCAGCGACGGATACGTTATCGAAGAAATGCTCGATCGAAGATACCGCATCGCTGAAATGAGCATCTACAGAAACGAGATTGCTAAGTGCGGCAAGGAAGAATCCGGCGATGACGATCAGCACCATAAAGATACCGAAAGTGTTGAGCGGTTTCTTTTCCACCTTTTTCGCTATGACTGAACTTCCGTCCGGAAGAATGACTTCGACCATCTCATCCCTCGGATGAATGCATTCTCCGATCGTCAGGATACGGCGGAAAAAGCTCATGAACGGGATGCGAAAAAATCCGTTTGCCATGTCAGCGGGAAGCAGGACGGAAGAACGCCCGGACAGGAGATGACCGGTCCCCGTGAGAGTCATATAGATCACGACGGCATGGATGAAAAAGAGACTCAATGCCTTCATATCTCCGGAGAAGGTGCTGAGCGAAAGAAGGATCAGGATCACTTCCCAGAAGCGTGTCTCACAGCGCTCGATCTTCGTCGGGTAGTATTTCCCGAGAAGCTGCTGCTGTCTCATAGACATCTCCAGCCAGAGGATCGCGCCGGCGGAAAGAAGGGTCAGATAGACCGTGGTGAACAGTCCGCTGAAACCGACTGTTTCGGTGAACAGATAGACATATGCGTAAGAAAAAACGTAACTTGAACCAAGACAGAGCTTTTTCAGCAGCCCTGCCTGCCTGATGTTCGTATTCATTTTTGACTCCTTTTACGGGAACTTTAGTTTAGATCATTGATCGTGCACCGGCCGGCATGACCGGTGCACGTCCGAAAACTTATTCTTTATCTTCCTGATACTCCAGGATATCTCCGGGCTGGCAGTCCAGCGCTTTGCAGATATCGTTCAGGGTCGAGAAGCGAACGGCCTTTGCTTTCTGGTTCTTAAGGATCGAGAGGTTGGCCGGGGTGATGCCGATCTTTGTGGCAAGGTCACCTGCGGAGATCTTCCGCTTCGCCATCATGACATCGAGATTAACAATGATTGCCATAATAATCCACCTCCTTATACTGTCAGATCCAGCTCGGTACGCATGTCGATGGCTTTATCCATCACAAGGCGCACACACTGGACGATTAGTCCTACGAAGAGTCCGATCAGCGAGATGAGGAACAGCGCATAGGACGCACAGGCTCCGATGATGCAGATCAGGCAGATGAGGAAGCAGCACACCGAGATCATCGTCATGTAGCGGGTATTTGCTTTATCGAAGATTATATTTTTCTTCAGGTTTATAAGAAGGTTCACGACGCTGTAGATGATGATGTACGAGATTGCTGTGGAAAGATAAAAGCAGGTAAGGAAAACGATGAACCGGACATTGTCGCTCTCGAGGAAGGAAAGAAACGGCAGGTATCCTTCATTGAAAAGGCCACCGTTCCAGCAGTATTTACAGAAAGAATATCCGAAGAAATCGCCGAGAAGACAGCAGAAGAAAAAGACGCCGCAGGCGGCAAGTGTCAGGTTCAGCCACATGGAATATGAGGGTCTGGTAGATTCTTTATTATTCATATTTTGCACCTCCGTTAAGTCGGGAATATGGATCTTTTCTCATCTTTCCCGGGATGAAGAATCCGAAGGAAGATCCTCTGTTGCCATCATAATAACATGCGTGTTATCGATATGCAAGCATTTTTTATCGAAAAACGATAAAATTTTAGCGAATATCATTTTCGAGCGGGAAAACTGTGCAATGTTACAAGCCACGCTCCATTGAAAGAAAATAAAAACGACTTATAATATGTATGATGCAAATATAATAGGGAAGATGTGGGCGCTGACAGTTCTTTTCGCCCTGAAGGAGAACCGGTTTGATCAAGTTTACGAAAAAAGCAGTAAGCTTCACAAGAAATAAGGCACGCTGGGCATGTGTCATCCTGGTGATGCTGGTGGTGCTGTGTATCGTTGTTTTCTGGTCCTCTATCTTCGCGTCAAAAAAGACAGTATCCTGCCTCGGACAGGGATCGCAGCCGACCGGTAAACTGAATGGCGGTGCGCCGCTGATCCAGACATTTACTCCGGAGCAGATGCATATCGATTATATCGAGATCCGCATGGCGACGAATCTCGAATCGGGAAATGTCCTGGCTCCGCAGGGATATCTCCACTTCAAGCTCACCAGAATAGACGGCAAAGTCCTCTATGAGGAGAAGGTCCCGATCCGTAACATCAAAGATAATGAGTATCTGCGTTTCCGCGTCAGAAAAGATCTGGATATCCAGAAAGAATATATGTTAGTCCTGGAGACTGTCGATACCATCGGTGAGGAAGTTCCGTCCGTATGGATCTCTTCCAATGTTCCGGATGAGCTGAATGATGTTATTTTCCCCGGACTTCCGACAGATGCACATATGCAGTGCAATACACAGATCAGATATTCCCATATGAATTATCCGGCGATGATCATCAGTATCCTTCTGGTGTTCCTGTGCGGTCTGATCGCGGTCCTGCACTTCGATCTTTCCGAGAAGAACAGAGAGCATCTGACGATCTCCGTGATGTACTTCATGCCGATCCTTATGTTCACGATCGTGGAACTTCTGAATGGTAATTCCGTGCTGAAAAAATCCATGCCGGCATTTATCGTTAACTACATCTACTATCTGGTGATCTATGTCGTACTGCTGGTTATTTTCAATCGGTTCCGGCTTACTACGATCATCGTCAATTCCATCCTTTTCGGTGTGGCGATATTTAATTACTTCAAGCTCCTGTGGCGCGGCGAGCCGGTCCAGCTGTGGGATGTCGTTACGCTGAAGACGGCGATGAATGTTTCCGATAACTATCACATCGAACTATCACCGATACTGATCATCGCGACGCTTCTTTTCGTGCTGTCGATCCTTCTTATCTCCAAGTGCAGATATGCGATCGTCATGAAGAGAAACCGTGCCTATATCGGCGGTGTCTGCGTGATCCTGATCATCTTCCTGGCGCTGACGCTTATCGATACCAGACGGTATCAGAATGCAAACTTCAGCCTGATGGAGAAGATGGGCGTTGTTAATAACACGGGAAATCCGGCGCAGAACTTCAGTAAGAACGGCATGATCGTGGCGCTGACCATGAATGCGCAGCACCTGGCGGTCGAAAAGCCGGGAAACTACAGTGTAGATCAGGTCCAGAGAGTAGAGGAAAAGATCGAGAATCAGTATGCCCACTATATCCTTCCGAATGAGGTCATCTTGCAGCACGAGAACGGAAAGAAGATCCGTGAAGCCTGCGGTGAACGACAGCTGAAGGAAGGCGAGAAGCCGACGATCATCTGCATCATGAACGAGTCCTACTCGGATATGTCCACGGTCGGATCCTTCGAGACGAACCTGCCGATGCATCCGTATATGGATTCGCTGTATCAGAAGCAGAACGTGATCCACGGTGATCTTTGTGTGTCTGTATATGGCGGCGGTACGGCGAACTCCGAGTTCGAATTCCTGACAGGTAACCCGATGGCATTCTTCCCGACAGGAAGTATCCCGTATCAGCAGTATATCGGATCGACCACAGGATCTCTCCCGAGGTTCTTAAAGAGCCAGGGATATCAGACGGTCGCCGTGCATCCTTATCTGGCCAGCGGATGGAACCGCCCGAGTGTGTATACCAGCATGGCCTTTGACCGCTTCGTCTCGATCGATGATTTTACTGAGGAATGCGAGTATATCCGCTCGTATATCTCGGATAGAAGTTCATATAAAAAACTGATCGAATTGTATGAAGATAGAGATCCGAAACATCCGCTGTTCCTCTTTAATGTCACGATGCAGAATCACGGTTCTTATACCAGCACGGATCCGAACTTTAATCAGGATGTGCGTCTGGTCGATTACCCGGATAAATTCCCGGAGACAGAGCAGTATCTGACGCTGGCAAGACAGAGCGACATGGCGCTGGAGGATCTGATCGGTTACTTCAGCAATGTGGATGATCCGGTCATTATCTGCTTCTTCGGAGACCACCTGCCAAGCATGATCAACGGATTCTATGAGACCCTTCTCGGAAAAGAGATCGTCGATCTTACCGGAGAAGAGATGCAGGATCTCTATAAGACGGATTTCTTCATCTGGGCGAACTACGATATCCCGGAATATGAAGTCCCGCAGATCAGCCTGAACTACCTGTCAACACTCCTGCTGCAGCAGACGGGCATGGACCTTCCTGCATATAATCTCCTGATCGCGGATGCTTATGATCATTATCCTGTCCTGACATCGATGGGTGTCTATGACAAACTTGGCAACAGATACGATACCGTGATGGATGTACCGGATGCTTCCGGTGTGCTGAATGAGTACAATATCCTCACGTATAACAATCTCTTTGAATCGAAGAAACGGCGGTCCGAGCTGTATGACGTAGTCTATTTCGTGCCGCAGAAAAAGGAAACGGAAATCGAGGAATAACCATTGGAATACACATCTTTCGAACAAATGGACCTGTCCGAGGAGGTCATGCGCGCCCTGGACAAAATGGGCATGAAGACGCCGACATCCGTACAGAAACAGGCGATACCGCTGCTCATGGATAACCGCTGTGTTATCGCAAAAGCACCGACAGGCACCGGCAAGACCTTTGCCTTCGGCATACCGATCCTGGAGTATCTCAATATGGATGCGGACTTCGTACAGGCCCTGATCCTGTGCCCGACAAGAGAACTGGCACTACAGATCTGCACGGAGCTTCGGGGCTTAGGTGCTTTTATAAAAGGACTGAAGATCTGCGGCATCATCGGCGGACAGAAGATGGATAAGCAGGTCCAGATGCTCCGGAAAAAACCGCAGATCGTGGTGGCAACGCCGGGCCGTCTTCTCGATCATGTGCAGCACAGGAATATTGATATCTCCGACATCTATACACTCGTTCTCGACGAGGCGGATAAGATGCTGGATATGGGCTTTATCAAGGACATAAGAAAGATCATGAAGATCACGCCGCAGGACAAGCAGATCGCGATGTTCTCCGCGACGATGTCCCGTGAAGTCATGAATATCACATGGGAATATATGGACGGCGCCGATGAGATCGAAGTCGCACCGAAGGCGGAAGACATGCCGAAGATCAGCCAGTATATCCTCCATCTCGAAGAAAGAGAGAAGATGGATGCATTCGGAAAGATCATGGAGAGATATAACTGCAACCGCGTCATGGCGTTCTGCAATACAAAGACACGTGTACGCGTCGTGACCGAGGGGATCAAACGTCTCGGATATAAGGCGGAGTGTCTCCACGGAGATATCGGACAGGGTGCGAGAAACCGCATCATGGATGACTTCCGGAGAGGAAAATTCAATATCCTCGTTGCGACCGATGTCGCAGCCAGAGGTATCGATGTATCCGATATCGATACGGTCTTTAATTTCGAAGTGCCGAATGAAAACGAGTATTACCTTCACAGGATCGGAAGAACGGGACGAGCCGGAAGAGCGGGCCAGGCCTTTACTTTCGTGAACTACTCCCAGAGCCTGCGGATGGATGACATACTGCACTACACCAAGGTACAGACACAGGAGCTTGATCTAAATGGAACTGAAGAAGCTGCAGAAGAAAGCTAAAATTGCCGTGCTTTGCGGCATTTTTGTTATTGTCGCACTTATTCTGGGCGGCGTCGTTTACGCATGGCATCACACCTTTGCCAAGAAGAAACCCGAAGAGCCTTCGGCCCCGGAAACAACGGAGACGGAGATAACCTCGGATGAGACCGAAGAAGAGTCCTCTTCATCAGAATCAGAGGAGGAGACGTCCTCGGATACTCTTCCCTCTGAAAGTGAAAGTACAGAAGAGACGACAGCTCCGTCTGCACCGATCGAGGTCAAAAAGATCGGTACCATCAAGGGGGACGGCTATGAAGGAACGAAGGGGACCGGAAAGTATAATTACGGCGAGGCGCTTCAGAAATCCCTGCTTTTCTATGAACTCCAGCGCTCGGGAAAACTCCCGGAGAATACAAGATCCAACTGGCGCGGAGACTCCTGCCTGAACGACGGATCCGATGCGGGGATCGATCTGACAGGAGGATGGTTCGACGCAGGAGATAACGTCAAGTTCAATCTCCCGATGGCCTATACGGCTTCCGTTCTCGGCTGGTCTGTGTATGAAGATAAAGATGCCTACGTGGAGAGCAAGCAGCTTGACTATGCGCTCGGCAATATCCGCTGGGCAAATGAATATTTCATCAAGTGCCATCCGTCGGAGGAGAAGTATTTCTACCAGGTCGGTGACGGCAATGCCGATCACGGCTGGTGGGGTCCGTGCGAATGTGTCGAGTACCAGATGAACCGTCCATCATATTTCGTGGATGCGCAGAATCCGGGATCGGCAGTGACCGGTGAGACGGCAGCTTCGCTTGCGGTCTGCAGTATCCTCTTTAAGGACATCGATCCTGCTTTCAGCGAAACATGCCTGAGTCATGCAAAATCGCTCTATGCTTTTGCGGACAAGTATAAGAGCGATGCTGGATATACCGCGGCGAACGGCTTTTATAACTCCTGGAGCGGCTTCTACGACGAGCTGTCCTGGGCAGCGGTCTGGCTCTACCGTGCGACCGGAGATGCCTCATATCTCAGTAAGGCAAAAGAGTATTATCCGAAGGCGAACCAGGACTTCAACTGGTCTCTCTGCTGGGACGATGTGCATATCGGTGCCGCCGTGCTCCTTTCCCAGGAGACGGGAGAGAAGACATACACGCAGGCGGTCGAGAAGCACCTCGATTTCTGGACGACCGGAACGGCTTCCGGAGAGAGGATCACCTATACGCCAAAAGGACTTGCATGGCTGGACAGCTGGGGATCTCTGCGGTATGCGACGACCGCCGCATTTGTCGCTTCGGTCTATAGTGAAAGTGATGTATGTCCTTCCGCAAAGAAAGATATCTACTGGGATTTTGCGGTGAACCAGGCGGGATACGCGCTGGGAGATACCGGCCGGTCTTTCATGATCGGATTCGGTGAAACCTATCCGGTACATCCGCATCACCGTACAGCACAGGGCTCTTACTGCGACAATATGAATGAACCCGGCACCTCCAGACACGTGCTCTGCGGCGCGCTGGTCGGCGGACCGGACGCCAGTGACGGATACGAAGACACTGTGACCAACTACAATACCAACGAAGTCGCATGTGACTATAATGCCGGATTTACCGGACTTCTCGCGAAACTCTATACCCGCTACCACGGACAGACACTGACCGGATTCGGCGCCGGCGAGGATGTCGGGGAAGAGTATAAAGTGGAGACATCGGTCAATGCCGGTGGAAGTGATTTTCTTGAGATAAAAGCACTGACCTTTAACATGACCGGATGGCCGGCTAGAGCGCCGAAGGCTCTCGAACTGCGCTATTACTTTACGGTTCCTTCCGGAAAGACCGCATCGGATCTGTCAGTCTCTTCTTCCTACGGGCAGGATGTGGCATCGCTCACGATCCTTGCCGGAGATGGAAATACAGCCTGTGTACAGGTGCTCTTTAAAGAACGCTCCTTCTACCCGGGCGGTCAGGAAGAATATAAGAAAGAAGTGCAGTTTAGGATCACCGGACTTCCGCAGGATGCGGCATCTTCCGCGTCAGTGGCGCTCTTTGAAGACGGCTCTCTCGTATTCGGACAGGTACCGGACGGATCCGGTAATGTCGTGACCCCGGCCCCCACGTCGCCGACGCAGGGACCTTCCGATACGACCCCTGCACCGACATCACCGGCACCTTCGGGAAACGGGAAAGTGACCGTATCCATCGACTACAGTATGAGTGGAACAGGTAATTCGATCTCCGGGAATATGACCATCGAGAATACAGGATCCGATGCGATCGACCTGGGTTCGCTGTCCGTCGAGTACTACTTTACCAACGAGAAATCAGGTGCGCTTACCTTCGAGTGCTACCACTCGGCCGTAAGCCGAAAAGGCGGAAACTACGAGGCTCTTAACAGTGTTAAAGGAGAATTCTCTAAGATCGGACCGAAGAAAACGGGAGCCGATACGAGCTGCACGATAAGTGCTTTTGGATCGGGGAAACTGGATAAGGGCGACAAGCTGATCGTACAATTCTCGATCCACCATAATGACTGGTCTGACTTCAATCTCTCTGATGATTACTCGAGATCAGGCGCAGATAAGATCGTCATCCGTTCCGGCGGCAAGATCATCTACGGAACGGAACCGGGCTGACCTTTCCTCTTTACATGACTTTTGCAATCCGTGTACAATAAACGGGAACAAGGGGTCAGGTGATGCCGTTTTCCGGCAGAATGTGAGGTCGTATGGGTTTTCTGTTAATTATCCTGGGCATAATACTGGGTCTGATCGGTTTCGGATGGATCTGGGTGCTTTTCGAATATTTGTATTACAAAGCGAAAGGCTTTGTTCTTATTACCGTGGCCGGTTTATTCATCCGCTGGGACAGGGATTACTATGATAAAGAACACCCGGGGAAGATGAAGTTCTCGAGGACCCGCCTGAATCAGATCTATCCGACGGTCCTTATGTATAAAAAAGGAGCAGACGAGGAGGTGCGGAAAAGTACATTCCATACCGTTCTTGCTGTCGTTCTTGCCGTCACATTTGCTGTGCTGACCCTGATGAACGGATACGGAGCGTTTGATTCGATGAAGCAGGAGGTCCGGGGATTTCTCGGCGGATTATGTGCCGGCGCTTTCGGCTTTTTCTTCTCCATAAGTTATTACAATATCAAGAGACATAAAAAGCCGGAGGGCCTCGAGGCAAGGATCTGGGAACTGTCGATGTCCATGCAGAAGGCAAAGACGGAAGAAGATCTGGTGGCACAGCCCTTTGATCATGCCATGTACGGGTCAGCAGCTCTGGGGTCCAAGATACGTTATCTATGTAGTTTCTACCGGGTCGCGGAGATGAGAAACGATCTTACTGCGATGTCCGAGTGCATCGATGCAATGACCAGACTTAAGACTGTGGGACTTACGGATATGGGACATTTCTATCTGGACACTGTACTGTTCTCGTACTATTCCTTCCGTCATAAAATCCCGCAACTGGCAACACAGTTCTATCAGCACTCGAAGAGAAATATCGACGCAGATACAGATGCTAACGGAAGAAGAAAACTCGCGTACTATGCTTTTTACGTTCTTAATGATAAAGAGGCGGCGAAAAAGTATGTCGAAGAGGGGCTTTCGGCGCTTTCGGTCGATGACCCCAGGCAGGTTGAGATCTTTCTGAAGTTCGAAGAAAAGATGCTTCTGTATCTGAAGTCGCAGCTTCAGCAATAACGCGTACGAGGGGCAGTGCTTTTGGAATTGAAAAGGCCTCCTTATAAGAGTATAATATTTAGGCGTGATTTCAATGCCTCCTGTTTCGCGTGTCTTTGCGGGGCAAGAGGATGAAAAATATTTTGTAAGGCAGGCGATAGTTTTATGGCATTCATTGATGAAATTAAAGCAAAAGCAAAGAGCAACAAAAAGACCGTCATTCTTCCTGAGTCTATGGACAGAAGAACATTTGAGGCGGCAGCAGAGATCCTCGCAGAGGACATCGCTGATCTGATCATCATCGGTACAGATGAGGAGGTCAAGGCGAACAGCGAAGGACTCGATATTTCCAAAGCGACAATTATCAACCCGCACACCTACGAAAAGACAAAGGAATACATCAATGGATTCTATGAGCTCCGTAAGGCAAAGGGTATGACACCGGAAGAAGCAGAGAAGACACTTCTGTCTGACTATATGTACTATGCCTGCATGATGGTTAAGATGGGTGATGGTGACGGTATCGTTTCCGGTGCCTGCCACTCCACAGCAAATACACTCCGTCCGTCTCTTCAGATCATCAAGACAGCTCCGGGCACCAAGCTCGTTTCCGCTTTCATCGTAATGGTCGTTCCGGACTGAGAGAACGG
>R22__coassemble_1337_pt1 | contig 12685 bp, 8 predicted proteins | sample R22__metabat2_high_PE_049 | metagenome-assembled genome bin R22 | reverse complement strand
TAATGAGATTAGCAGGAATTCAGATAGTACCTCTAAAAAAGATCCCGGGGATCAGATGATCACCGGGATTTTTTCTGAATAAAAACCAAGTTCATCTTTCCCGATGCGGAGCACGAACGGGAAAATGTCCTTCTCGATACACATGTAGTAGTCCTTCGTGGGAAAATGCTCCGCCATCGCCGGATCGAAGAACCGCTTACCGTCTAAGTTTTTCAGATCCTGCCGCCTCTGCTCGAAGGCCGCCGGGATCTCTTTTTGATATATGAGTGCCTGCATATATTCGGCGCAGAGTTCATCTTCGGCCGCACGGACTTTTCCGGAAGTGCCCATAGCAACGAGAGAAACGGGAATCCCCTCCTTCTCCGCCCGAGCACGGGCATACTCAGCAACGGCACGTGCATTGACCAGGCTCCCCGTAAGGATCTCCGTGGCACCTTCCGCATTCACGATGCCCTGTGTCCCGGCACTGGTCGTATGGACCACGACACGGCCCCGGATCTTATCTTTCTGTGCTTCCACCTGGGAAGGAGAATTCCCGAAATCGAAACCATCGACCCGGATTCCATGGCGCTCGCCGATCAGGACCGAGTTCGGGATCTTTCCGGCAAGCGCTCTAGCCTCTTCGATCGAGCCCGCGGGGCGCACGATTGCCGCACCCAATTCATATAAGTAACACTCAAGCGAGAATGCGCGGAATACATCGATGATCACCGTCAGCCCGGTTGCCTCCCTGGCCCCGGAAAGGAGATGCAATATCTTGCAGTTAATCATATCTTCGTCCCTCATCTTCTCTCATCTTCCCTCATCGTCCCTAAAGTCCCCTCTCAGTTCCCCTTTTAGATCTCCTCAATGTAGTAGAGGACTGACCGGAAATCACCGTTCATGCAGGGAATAGTAAGACCTGCATTCATCAGCGTGCTGCCATATGCTTCCGCGACCACCTCCGGCTGTTCCTCCGGATCTTCGGCCCAGGTGACACGATACCGCTTTTCCCCGTCCAGTCCTTTCAGATGGATAAAGCGGTTCGGCGTGCAGGGCCGGTTGATCACATGGATAAACGTCAGGAGCATCTCCGACTTATCCTTCGATACCACGCCGTAGCAGTCATAGGCTCCATTGTCACGGACAGACGCGATCCGGTAATAGTCACCGTTTCTGATAAGGTCATTATACCGATGGAAAAGCACTGTCTGCCTTTTTATCTCTGTCAGGTCTTCTTCGGAAAGCTTCGTGATATCCAGTTCGTAGCCAAATGTCCCGGCAAGCGCGACGTGTCCTCTGGTCATAAACGGGACATTCCTTCACGTTACATGGTTCGGGCAGATCGACACATGTGCGCCGAGAGAAGATAGCGGATAGAGCGTGGCCGCTCCCTCCTGGATGCGGATACGCTCATAGGCATCCGTATCGTCAGAGGTCCAGATCTGCGGACTGTAATAGAGCATACCGGGGTCAAATCTCGCACCGCCACTGCTGCAGTTCTCTAAGAGCAGATCCGGGAAAGCAGTAAGCAGCCTCTCCTGAAGGTCATACACACCAAGCACGAAGCGGTGCAGGAGTTCTCCCTGCCGTTCGGCCGGAAGAGCAGCGCTGTATAGGTCAGAAAGCTGGCGGTTCATATCCCACTTCACATAGGCAACATCCGCCTCCCGGATAATATCGGAGACCGCCGAAAACAGATAGTCTCTTACATCTTCTCTCGAAACATCCAGCACAAGCTGGTTTCTGCTTCTGGAAGGCTCGATCCCGGGGATCATGATCGCCCAGTCCGGGTGCGCGCGGTACAGATCCGAATCCGGAGACACCATCTCCGGCTCGAACCAGACGCCAAGCTTCAAGCCGATCTCTTTCAGCTTCGAAGAAAGCACAGAAAGCCCGCCCGGGAGTTTCTCCTCATTCACTGTCCAGTCACCGAGACTGGTGTTATCGTCATTTCTCTTACCGAACCAGCCGTCATCGACGACCAGCATCTCGATACCGCAGTCCTTCGCCTGTCTTGCGATTCTTAGAAGTTTCTCCGTATTAAAGTCGAAATACGTCGCTTCCCAGTTGTTGATCAGGATCGGACGCTTCTGCTCCTTATATTTCCCGCGGATCAGGTGTCTTCTGTAAAGATCATGGAAGCTCCGGCTCATCCTGCCGAGGCCATGATCCGAATATGTCATCACCACTTCCGGAGCATAGAAAGTCTCTCCCGGCATCAGGACCCAGGAAAACTCCTCCGGGTGGATGCCCACCGAGACGCGGATGTCCTCGTTCGGACACTTCTCGACCATCGAGCTGAAATTTCCGGAATAGAGGAACTGCAGGCCATAGACCTCTCCCTCTTCCTGTGTGATCCCCGGAGATACGATCCCGAGGAAGCTCTGCGCGCGGTTGCCGGTCTTGCCGCATATCGAAGATACGCCGATCCTTCCGAAGGGGATCGGATCGATCTGTCGGGTAAACTCCCTGGCCCATGTGCCATGGAAAGTCAAAAGTTCAAAGGGCCTTCCCTGCATATCCCGTCCGGGCATATCCATCGCCGCGGAGAGCACTCGCTGGAGCACCATCTTCCCGTCCCCGCCGTTTCTCACCTCGACGCGTCTTGCGATAACGTCTTCTTCGTAAAAAGCACTGTAAAAGAGGGATACTTCCACATCCGTGTCCGGATCGGCCAGGTCGATCCGAAGCGTCCCCACTTCTCCCTCCGCCGCGTAGGTGGAAGGAAGCCCCGGGACGGGTGCTTTTGAAGAAGAGATCTCATAACCGCGGAAAAGAGGACAGACACGTGTTGTCCCGTCCTCATACTGTACCTTCAGCGCGCCCTCACGTGAATCTCCCGCGCCCCAGCCCGGATACTCGAACCGGAATCCGTCCATGAAGATGACCATCTCGCGGTCCGTCCTGGATATCCGGCCCTCCGGCGCAAAGGCGGAACGATAGGAGATATCATCTTCGATTATTCGCGGGCCATAATAGAAATGGCCTAAGAATAGGCCATCTCTTACTCCAAGCATATAGCTGGTATTCTTTGTATCGATGCGGAAAGTATCTCCGCTTACAGAAATATTAAACTGCGTTCTTTTCATCCTCGAGTTTTCCATTTATGAACTTATCATTGATCCTGTCCATGTCCAGGCAGAACGGCATCGCATTGCTCAGGCGCCAGCTGGAACCGGAGCGTGCCATTGTCATCTGGCATGCATAGGAATTCGTGGTCGTATCAAAATGCAGCGTGATACGGTATTCGATCTGTGTCTCATATGTCTGGGGGTCGGTATAGACCGTAGCGAGCTGAATATCCGCTTCTTTATAAAGACGGGTATCCATCTTCGTGATGATCGGCTCGATCTTATCGCGCTCGTCACTCTTGATATATTTTCTGACTGAATCATAGTCCGCGATAAAGATCCTGCGGATCAGATAATAACTGAGTTCCTGCGCCTCCGCCTGATACTCTTCCCTGCTCTTCTCCTCACCCTTCATGAAGGGCAGTTTACCGTTACAGCCGCACATGCAGGCGGTCAATGCTATCAGAAGAAGGATCGCTATGGAACGGATTACTTTATTTGAAGTTTTCATCTTTCCTCCAACTTGTTTCTAACGCCCAATTTGTCAACAACATTTTACCCTAGACTAGATTATACACTATAGAATATGTCCATTAAACCCCACAAAGTCGAAACTATTGTGAAAAAAGTGTTGACAAAGGTTTTTCCGAGGATTATTATCACCTCATGAAAAAGCTATGACGAAGAAGGTCGTGACCATTTCGCCTCACAGAGAGCCGGCGCACTGCTGAAAGCCGGTATCCGGGATGATCCATATGACTATCGCTTCCGAGCCGGTACACCGAATAAGAAGGTCCGAGTGCTTTTCGAGAAGAACGAAGACTGAACTTGAGTAGACTGTACACGTAAGAGCCGCGTTAAGGCGAAGGGTTTGATTGAACCTATTAAGTGGCGAAAGTATTTCGCAAATTGAGTGGTACCGCGGTAAATAGCCGTCTCAATGTCCGAAGGTGGACGTTGGGGCGTTTTTTATTGCCTCAAAAGCGAAGGAAAGACGCAGCTTGTAGGGAGCTTATGGAGGAATTGGAAAAATGAGCGAACTAGAAAAGAATGAAACATTACTAAGAAACGGCGACCAGGGCGGTCTCCTCGAGCAGAAGATCTCTGAAGTAGCCAGCCGAATCAAGGCACTGCGTCTGGACATGGGACTCTCCACTAAGGACATGGCTGAAAAGGTCGAGATCACTGAGGAAGAGTACGTCAAATATGAAGAAGGTCAGGAAGACTTCAGCTTCACCTTCGTTTATAAAGTCGCAAATCTCTGCGGCGTCGAGATCTCCGAGCTGATGGAAGGTACGACACCGGCTCTTCGCGAATATGCCGTAACCAGAAAAGGCGAGGGTCTCCCGATCACCCGCCGCGCCGGATATAAGTACATGCGTCTGGGACATCTCTTCAGAAACAAACTGTGTGAACCATTTGAGGTCACCATCCCTTATTCTGAAGAAGCATTGAACCCGCCGTACAAGCTTGTCACCCACTCCGGTCAGGAACTGAACATCGTCACCAAGGGCTGCCTGAAGGTCATGCTCCGTGACCACTCCGAGATCCTGTATCCCGGTGACTCCATCTTCTTCGACAGTAGAACACCGCATAACGAGTATGCGATCGGCGGCGAGGACTGTACCTTCTACGCCATCGTCTTAAATCCGGAGAAGTGGACACAGGGCGCGACCTACGAGAAGACCGTTCAGACCTCCTACGTAGAAGATAACAAGACCAACTTCGATCTGGCTGCCGTTAAGGATCCGATCTACAGAAAGTATGTAACGGATACTCTGGATGCAAACAATAAACTGACATCCATCACCTACACACCGGAAGCAGATAAGTTCAACTTCGCTTTCGACCTCGTCGATGCGATGGCGGAGAAAGACCCGAACAAGACATCAATGATGTGGGTCGCAAAAGACGGTAAGACCGATCACCGCTTCACTTTCGAAGAGATGAAGAAATACACCTCGATGACGGCAAACTACTTCGAGAGTCTCGGCATCAAGCACGGCGACCGTGTCATGCTCGTCCTGAAGCGTCACTACCAGTTCTGGTTCTCGATCCTCGCACTTCACAAGATCGGTGCGATCGCGATCCCGGCCACAAACCTTCTTAAGGAACACGACTTCGACTACCGCTTCAAGTCCGCTGGCGTATCCGCGATCGTCGTCACCGGTAACGGCGATACCGCACTTGAGGCACAGAAGGCTGCCGAGAAAGCAGGCCTGGACATCACGTTCATCATGGCAAACGGCGCAGATGACGAAGCAGGTATCAATTTCCTCAAGGTCCTCGAAGGAAAGGCTTCTGTCGATGAAGCAGGACTGAAGAGCGAAGCAGTGCTTTTCACAGAGGGCGGAAACGGATTCCTCCCGATGGAGGGCATGAGCTCCAAGTGGCATAACTTCAACTACGAGATGCCTGCTTTCAGTGGCGAGTTCGCCCGTCCGGCAAATGCCACACAGGGCAACGATCCGATGGTCATGTTCTTCACTTCCGGTACGACCGGTTATCCGAAGATCGCCGCGCACTCCCACAAGTATTCTCTCGGTCATTTTGCGACAGCGAAGTACTGGCACAACGTCGATCCGAACGGCCTGCACTTCACGATCTCCGATACCGGCTGGGGCAAGTCCCTCTGGGGCAAGCTCTACGGGCAGTGGCTCTGCGAGGCTCCGACCTTCACCTTCGACTTCGACAGATTCCATGCCAATGAGATCCTGCCGATGTTTGCCAAGTATCACGTAACGACATTCTGCGCACCGCCGACCATGTACCGCTTCCTCGTTAAGGAAGATCTGTCTCTGTACGATCTGACTTCCCTGAAGTATGCGACAGTTGCCGGTGAGGCTCTGAACCCTGAGGTATTCAACCAGTTCATGAGAGCCACGGGTATCCGCCTGATGGAGGGCTTCGGCCAGACCGAGACTTCCCTCGTTATCGGTAACCTCGTCGGATCCGCGATCCGTCTCGGCTCCATGGGTAAGGCCGTTACTCCTTACGATGTGCATATCCTCGACGAGGACGGCAATGACTGCCCTCCGGGTACAACAGGCGAGATCTGCATCAAGACGAGCGAAGTCGTTCCGTGCGGACTCTACCTCGGCTACTATCAGAATGAGGAAAAGACCCGTGAATCCTGGCACGACGGCTTCTTCCACACCGGTGATACCGCGTGGAAGGACGAGGATGGCTACATCTGGTATGTCGGTCGTGTCGACGATGTTATTAAATCTTCCGGATACCGTATCGGACCTTTCGAGATCGAGAGCGTCATCATGGAACTGCCGTACGTACTCGAGTGCGCCGTCACCGGTACCCCCGACCCGCAGGGCGTCCGCGGTATCGTCGTAAAGGCTACGATCGTACTCGTTCCGGGACGCGCCGAGCCGACCGAGGAACTCAAGAAAGAGATCCAGGAATACGTCAAGACCAACACCGCGCCGTACAAGTACCCGCGTGTCGTCGAGTTCGTCACTGAACTGCCGAAGACCATCTCCGGTAAGATCAAGAGAAACGTCATCAGAAACGGCAAAGATTCGTAATACAGGACGTAATACAGGACGTAATACAGGATTTCTGATACAGTGTAAGCTCCCTGATACGGGATAAATAGCAACATAGGATCTGTAAGTGCTTTTTTACAGAATAGATCCTATCAAAAAGTAGCTTCCATAGGATCAAATCGCTCATTTGAGTGGTTTGATCCTATTTTATTGGAAAGAGGATAGGATCTTTTCCGTGAAAAAACTCACAGTGATCCTATCTCTTAGAAATCTTGGTAGGATCAGAAACCTATTTCGTGATAAAAGATCCTATCTGCACTCAGAAAAGATAGGATCGGAAAGTGCTTTTCGAGCAGAATGATCCTATCAGGGCTAAAATATCTAGGATCGGAAAGTGCTTTTCGAGCAGAATGATCCTATCAGGGCAATAAAATGCGCAAGGGCAAACAGTGATTTCCCGGATTATTGATCGAAAAGCACCCGTCCGGGTTACGAATTCGTGGTTTCGGCCGGCTCAGTACCCTCGGGATTGTCCGGATCCAGATTCTTCTCCGCGGCGGAGAAGCCTCGCGGCAGCCATACTTCGCCGTTTTCCGCGCCAATCTGGTCAACGGAAGCATAGTAAGGCATCGGAAGACGGCCGAAGAAAGACGCCTTGCCCGTCAGGATATCGGACACGGCGTTGCCGCCTTCGGATCCCGGCAGATAGCACATCACGACCTCGTCCCAGTCAGATACATAATCGGAGATCAGGACATTTCTTCCGGCAACGATCAGCGTGATGACCGGCTTCAGCTCGGTCTGCTGGCTCTTTTTCTTGCCTTCATTGCTCTTCTTATACTCAGCGATCTTCTCGATCGCTTCCTTATTTCCGTCGAGTGCCAGAGATCCGGTGATTGAAAGATCTTCGGTATCTCCCTGCATCTCCGCATAGGGCTTCTCACCAATGCAGAGGAGGATCACGTCGCAGTTCTCCATCTCCGCCGGATCGGTAACGATCTCAAATCCGATCTCGGAAGCGGAAGCCTGCAGTGCTTCGAGGATCGACGGACCCTCTGCACACCAGCGTCCGGTATCCGCGTCCGCATCCAGGCCGCCCTGCCACAGGTAGGTCCAGCCGCCGCAGAGCGCTCCGGTATCATCCGCCGCAGGTCCCATAACGAAGACCTTCATGCCGGCCTGAAGCGTGATCGGACCATCTTCCGGAAGTACCAGCGGGACCATTGACTCCGCCGCCAGCTTTCTCGCAACAGAGTGCGCATGCTCGCTGTTCCAGTCATAGGACGGCACACGGTTCTCCTGGAAAGGATCCTCGAAGAGTCCGCAATCCATCTTCATCTGGAGGATCCTTGTAACTGCTTCATCGATACGCTCCATCGGAATCGATCCCTCATTGACCGCTTCGATGATGTAATCTCTTGTTTCCGCATAGTGGTCGCCCTCCATGAGCATATCCACACCGGAATTGACGCAGAGGATGACATTTGCCTTATCATCCGCGCCGGAACACTTATGCAGTGACTCCCAGTCGGAAATGATGACGCCCTTAAATCCGAGGTCATTTCGGAGTTTGTCGATAAACTCTTTATTCTCGTGCATCTTCACGCCATTGATCGAAGAGTGTGACAGCATGATCGTCGGAACCCCGGCATCGATCAGATCCTTATAGACTTTCAGGCACTTCTGGATCTGCTCGTCTGTCATCTTCGCGTCCCCGCGGTCGATCAGGAAATCCCCTTCACCGGTTCCAAAGACGGCATATCCGTCGCCGATGAAGTGCTTCGGGCACGGCAGTACGTTCTGTGACAGCAGGCCCTTCGTGTATGCGAGCGCGTGCTTACCGACAAGTGTTTCATCATCGGAATAAGACTCATAGGTGCGGCCCCATCTCGGATCCTGGGCGGACGCCACGCACGGCGAGAACGTCCAGAGGAATCCGCAGTGCTGCATATCCGAGCCGGTAAGGACGCCCATCTCAAACGACAGCGACTCATCATCAGCTGCGCCGACATTGATATTCTGCGGGAAAATCACTGACCCCCGGGCTTCCAGTACGCCGTGGGTACAGTCGTTAGCATAGATCATCGGGATACGTGTGTCGGAAAGGAGTGCCGCATCCTGATATCTCGAGACCACTTCCGACCACTCATCCTGCGGGAGTGCCGGCCACTCCGGATAATGTGAAAGCACTGATCCGTAGCAGTTCTTCTGCATCTCATCGAGAGGCATGTTATAGTTTGCGCCCTGCACCATCTGATCCGCTTTTTCTTCCACAGTCAGAAGCGCACAGATCTCTTCCGCCGTCAGATCTTCAAACTTCGGGTTGATACAGTGATATGGCGGGAGCGTCTCCTCGGTCTCTGTCGGCTCAGTCTCGACCGAGGTCTCTGTCGGTCTCGGAAGATCCGATGGTGTCGTCTCGACGTGTTTTTGCGGAGCATTGCAGGATGTGAGCATAAGGCTCAGCATCGTCATCAGACAGATCGTCTTTATGGTTCGGTTTTTCATTGTCTCTTCTTCCTATGTTTCTCGTTTCTATATTACGGGTATTCTAGCATAAAATCACTTGTTATAGTACGGATCCTTCAGGCGCTCCCGCATCTTCTCCTCCGGCATCGGACGGTCGTAGTAATAACCCTGGATGACCTCCGTGCCAAACGACTGAAGTTTCTTGACCTGAGCTTCCTGCTCGACACCTTCTGCCACGATCTTCAGCCCGATCGACAGTGCCATCTTGATGATGTGATCGAGGATCGTCAGATCTTTATTCTGGTCATGGTCGATGAATCCCTTGTCGATCTTGACGGTATCAAAGGAGATCTCGCGAAGGACCGCCATCGAGGAATTCGCAGAACCGAAATCATCGATCGAGGAACTGAAACCGCGCTTATGCAGTTCGTCCACAAAAGCTTTCATGACACTCAGCGGGAATTCATCCACCGTCTCCGTGAGCTCGATCTCGATCAGGTTTTTCGGAATCCCGCTTTCGGTAACGACCCGGTCGATCTTCTCTGCCAGATCCGGATCCGCCAGATTTCTTCTGGAGAAATTAATAGATACCGGCGGGATGGCAAGCCCGTCTTCCATCCATTTCGAGATATCCTTACAGATCCTGCGGAGCATATACATATCCAGATCGCAGATCGACTCATTTCTCTCCATTACCTGGATAAATTCACCCGGACAGATAATATCTCCCTTATGCTGCCATCTTGCCAGTGCCTCGGCACCACAGAGCTCGCCGGTACGGCTGTTGACCTTCGGCTGGTAGTACGGCAGGAATTCTCCCTTTTCCAGTGCTTTTCGGATCTCCTTCTCGAAGCGGATCTTCTCTTCGATCGTATCCATCAGGTCCTTGGTCATATAGACCACCGAATGATCCAATGCAGAATGTGATGCATGATCGAGTGCCGCGGCTGCGTAGTTGATAACATCTTCGCTGCTGACATCGGCATTTTCGATCTCATAGATACCGGCCCTTACCGACAGATGGACGTCGCAATCTTTTCCCGTATCATCGGTAAACTCCACACGGAGATCAGAGAGTTTTTTCAGGATAGAATCGATGTTTTTCTTATGTACGACCGCGATAAACTGGTCGCCACGCTGATGCCCGAGGAATTCATCCGGAGCGAGTTCTTTTGAGAAAGACCCGGCAAAGATCGCGAGCACGCGGTTACCGGTATTGGCGCCGTACTTCCGGTTGATGGAAGAAAACCGCGAGATGTCAAAGTAGATCGCCGCTTAATCCAGGATCTCTTTCTTCGCCTTACGGGCACGGATCCACTCGATACAGCTGTGCTCGTTGGCAAGTCCGGTGCGGATATCCGTGCGCTCTGCGATCCTGATCTGCTGGTTCTGATAGATGATATTCTCGATGAAGATGATATTGACCGCCAGTGCGATGCCGATGTCCATGTAGGCAAAGCCGTAGAAGAAATACTGGACCAGGAATCCGGCCACCGGCAGGACGATAAAGGAAAGCAGCACGAGGAAACGGTATTTCGTCGTCTTATTTCTGTACTGGAGAAGGATCGACAGCAGAAGCAGCATGCCGAGGATCGGAAATGCCACAGACAGCGGGAAAAGATCTTCACGGTGATAGGTATTCGTCTCGTCGATCGTGTAATAGAGACCCGTGAACTGGGAAATGACGACCATCACCATGCCTGCGGCCGAAAGCAGGACGATAAGGATAGATCTCCACCGGCAGGGCTGGTCTTTCTTCAGGCTGAACCCGCCGAAAAGCACTATCGAAATATATGTCAGGATTCCGATAAGGAACAGGTCACAAAGCAGGAAAAGCGTAATATTCGCGATCTGCATCACGACGGAGGCCGCACCACCGGACCTTCCCTGGCAGATATAAAAAAGAAAATCGGAAAGGAGCAGGAATCCCGCCATGATGGAGAGATCCGTAACTGCAATCTTTGCCTGCCTGTCACGGCTGTTTTTCATGGCGCAGAGGATCGCGGAAAGGAAACAGAAAATCGATTCAAAAAGCAGCAGCGCCACTTGAGTAGATAGAATATCTACCACAGAAAACCCTCCTTCCCGCACGTTTATCAAAAAACGCTATAAACTTGTTCTAAATCATTATACTCTTATATAAAATAACAACGCAATTTATGAATTTTAACGCTTGAAAAACTTTCTGTGAAATAAGAAAATACTATGTGGTAAGGAAATTGTCCGAATCTTCGCTGTTTTCAGCGGAAAATGACCTCTCGGACATACTAATGAAAGGATCCGGTTTCGACAACAATGGAAGACTGTCTCGTTTATTTTTTTACAGGTTTTCTCGACAGCGGAAAAACTTCGTTCATTCATTCGTGGCTTGCGGACGGAAGTTTCTCGGATAAAAAAGTCCTGGTCCTTCTGACTGAAGAAGGCGAGGTCGAGCTGCCTCCGGAAGAGGGCGCTCCCTGCAAATCTCTGAAGATCGTAAGCGCGGAGACCGATGAGGTCACCCGTGCTTTTACCCATAATCTCGACTCCCAGTATCACCCGGATGTCGTTCTCATCGAGTGGAACGGCTCGGTCTCTCCGGCGAAGTTCTTCGACGAAGTCGATGTCCCGGAGCGCTGGGCGCTGGCCGCCGCGATCACGATCGTCGACGCCTCCACCTATAACGACTACTACAGAAATATGCAGACCATCTTCGCGGACTACTACCGTTTCTGTGACAACGTTATTTTCAACCGCGTTGATCCGGAAGTAAATAACATACCTAAGCTCCGTGGTTCGGTAAAATCACTGAACCCCGCCATGAATCTGTCCTTCTTCGGTATGGACGGAAACATGATCGATATCGGGGAATTTCTCCCCTACAATCTCGACGAAGACCCCTGCGTCATCGAACCCGATGACTTCGGTCTCTTCTACACCGATGCTCTCGACAACGTCAAGAGATATAACGGAAAACGTGTCACCGTCACCGGTCAGGCAGTCCTCATGCGTGAGCACAGAAAAGAAGCTTTCGTTCTCCAGAGAAAGGCTTACACCTGCTGCGCCAATGACATCGGCATGATCTCGCTCCTCTGCCTTCACAAGGTCAGAGGCGGGTTCCCCGAGAACCAGTGGCTGAAGGTCACCGGCAAGATCGGCTTTTTCCGTGACGACTCCCAGGGCACCCCGGTCGCGATCCCGTGTCTCCAGGTGGAGAACTTCCACATCACAGACGCCCCGGATAACGACGTGATCTATTTCAGCTAAAAGAACTATGTAATCTATTTCAGTTAAGACGAACAATCGCGGTGGATCCCCACTACAGAGGGTCTCCCGCAAAAGAGAAAGAAGGTAATTCATATGGCTACAAAAACAGCAAATGTATTAGCTCGAGTTGAGCCTAGTGTAAAAGAAAAGGCAGAAGAAATATTAGAAAAATTAGGTATTCCAGTTTCTACCGCAATAAATATGCTTTATAAACAAATAATTATAACTCAAAGCTTACCGTTCAAATTATCTCTGAATAACAGACCAAAAGCAAGAGACGAAATGACTGATGATGAGTTTAACTCAATGTTGAAATTAAGCCTTAAGCAAGCCCAAGAAAACAAAGGCTATGACCTTGATGAAGCTTTCGATGTGATTGAGAAAAATGCCTAAAAAATATAAAGTTAAAACAACAGA
>R22__coassemble_1318_pt1 | contig 12775 bp, 13 predicted proteins | sample R22__metabat2_high_PE_049 | metagenome-assembled genome bin R22 | reverse complement strand
GGCGTGGTGGTTTTTTACGGGTGAAATCACTTGATCGCCCATTTACAATGAAAACGCGGCCGGGCAATGACATGGAATCTATGCCACATGGTATAATGAGCATAGTGCTTTTGAAAAAGCAATATTTCCGGTAACGGCGGTAAAAAAAGCGGAAAAGGCGGTGAGAATATGCAGTATCGTACATTAGGAAAAACCGGCTTAAAAGTAAGTGAGATCGGCTTTGGCGGGGAGTGGCTGGAGCGCCATGAAGAAGAGCATTCCATCGAGCTTCTGAAATATGCTCATAGCAAGGGCATCAACATCGTGGACTGCTGGATGCCGGATCCGAAGTCGAGAGATATCATCGGAAAAGCGATGGCCGGGTGCCGGGATTCCTGGTATGTGCAGGGACATATCGGCTCCACTTATCAGGACGGCCAGTATGTCCGATCCCGTGACATGAAGTTCGTTGTCCCGGCATTCGAAGACCTTCTCCTTCGCCTTCAGACCGATTATATCGACCTGGGCATGATCCACTATATCGACTCTGTCGAAGAGTGGAATACCGTTATGAACGGGGATTTCATCAAGTATGTGAAAGAACTTCACGAGAAAGGCACGATCCGTCATATCGGCCTCAGAACCCATAACCAGGTGATCGGAAAACTGGCGGTGGAAAGAGGCTTTATATAGATGATCCTCTTCAGCATCAACCCGGCGTTCGATATGCGTCCGGCGACCGAGGACCTGGACTCCATGTTCGGCGGTTACGATAAGCAGGAATGGTCCGGCATCGATCCGGAGCGGGCCCGCTTCTATCAGATGTGCGAAGAAAATAACGTGGGACTTACGGTCATGAAGGGCTTCTTCGGAGGCGCCCTTCTGGACAAGGAAAGGTCACCATTCGGCGTGGCATTTACACCGGTGCAGATGATACACTATGCCCTGACCCGTCAGGGTGACTGCTCGATCCTTTGCGGATACGACACGAAGGAGCAGGTCGATGCTGCGCTTGCCTATGAGACGGCTTCCGACGATGAGAAGGACTATGGGTCCGTCATCGCCAATGCCCCGCTTCACGCCTATAACGGCATCTGCACATACTGCGGACACTGTAAGCCCTGTCCGATGGATATCGATATCGCGATGGTCAATAAGTTCTACGACCTGGCTACCATTCAGGAGAAGGTACCGGAGAGTGTTTCGGAACACTATAAGGCGCTTGGTCACACGGCATCGGAATGTATCGGATGCCAGAGCTGCGAGAGCCGCTGTCCCTTCGGCGTGGAGATCGCATCCCGCATGACGAAGGCGGCGGAACTGTTCGGAATCTAAGTAAACCTCTAAGGAGAATAATTATGCTGCAAAAGAACTCGTACCGGAATATTTTTTCGGAGATCGGGAAGACCGACGAAGAAATCGAGAGAAAACTAAATGAGGCAGTGCAGACTTTCTTCTTCGACGAGGAGGAAAGGATCTATCACGAAGCCGGTGAGGACATGGGTTATCTGGAGGATACCGGCAATCACGATGCGAGAACCGAGGGCATGTCCTACGGCATGATGATGGCCGTGCAGCTCGACAGAAAAGATATCTTCGACCGGATCTGGAAGTGGTCGAAGACGTACATGTATATGGACAAGGGCGACAACGAAGGATATTTCGCCTGGTCCTGCAAGACGGACGGAACGAAGAATTCCTTCGGACCTGCGCCGGACGGAGAAGAATTCTATGCGATGTCACTGTTTTTCGCATCCCACAGATGGGGCGATGGTGAGGGCATCTTCAATTACAGCGAACAGGCGAGATCGATCCTGCGCGCATGCCTCCACAAAGGAGAGACCGGCCGTGCCGGCGCCCCGATGTGGAATCGGGAAAATCACCTGTTCCTCTTCGTTCCGGGATGCCCGTTCAGCGATCCGTCGTACCATCTTCCGCATTTCTATGAGCTGTTCGCACTGTGGGCAGACGAAGAAGACCGGGAGTTCTTCAGAGAAGCCGCAAAGGCGAGCCGTGAATATCTAGTAAAAGCATGCCACCCCGTGACAGGACTCAATGCCGAGTATGCGCATTTTGACGGCTCTCCGATGAAGGAGAAACTGCCATGGGGATCCTTCGGTGACTTCTTCAGTGACGCATACAGAACGGCGGCGAATATCGGTCTGGATGCCGAGTGGTATGGAAAAGATGTGGGCCAGTACAGTGTGCCTCTTCGTATGATGAAGTTCTTCGGAACAGATCTGGAGGCGGTAAGATGCGCATATACGGTCGATGGCACACCGCTGGAGCGCCCGGTGCTGCACCCGCTCGGCCTTCTTGCGACGATCGCGCAGAGTGCCCTGGCGATACCCTATAGCGAAGAGAAAGACAGTGCTTTTGCCGAAGCAAGAAAATGGGTGGAGTGGTTCTGGAATGAGCCGATGCGGAAAGGCGGACGGCGCTACTATGACAACTGCCTTTATATGTTTGCGGTCCTGGCACTGTCCGGAAATTACCGGATCTGGTAAAAGCCGGGCACACCGGAGAATGTGATCCTAAAGGAGGAAAAAGCGATGGCGGATATGAGAACGATCAAGGTTACGGGAAAAGGAAAGATCAGTGTCAAGCCGGATATGACGCGGCTTACGATCACGCTCGAGGGTACCTGCAAGGACTATGGCCTGACGCTAAAGCGCACCTCGGAGGATACAGAAAAACTGAGAGATCTGGTGGGCGGACTTAAGTTTAAAAAGGAAGACCTGAAGACGATAAACTTTAATGTGGATACCGATTACGAGTCATATGAGGAAGATGGTGTCTATAAACAGAGATTTACCGGATACCGGTATATCCATGTGCTGAAGCTGGAATTCGATTCCGATAACGAAAGACTGGGACAGCTTCTCTTTGCGCTGGCCGCAAGTGATCTTCACCCGGAATTCCGCATCAGCTATACAGTGAAAGACCGGGAGGCGGCGAAGAATGAACTTCTCGGGAATGCGGTAAAAGATGCGGCAGAAAAGGCGAAGATCCTCGCCGATGCGGCCGGTGTTACCTTAAAAGAGATCCGCAATATCAACTACTCCTGGGGCGAGATCGATCTGGATGTCCATCCGATGAATCTCATGTGCGAGCGGTCCATGAAGATCGCTCCCGCTGCCGGGGCATTCGATCTAAATATCGAACCAGATGATATCGAAGTATCGGATACAGTGACGGTCGTATGGGAGATCGCTTGATTTTTCGTATTTCCATACTATAATAGGCAATGCGGTGACACTCATCCCGCCAAGCAGTTCGGGTCCGATATCCTGCTTGTAAAAGATTAAAACCAAAGGAGAAAATAATAATGTCTGCGATGTCTCGTGTAAAAGAGGACTATAAAGCCCTTCTGCACGGTGTCCCTGCGATGGTCACCGTCACCTTTATCCTATCTGTTGTTTTCATGAACCTTATGGCGAGTAAGGAGCTCTACCGCTCGGAGTATTTCTGTCTCAACTGCGGTCTGGCGCTGTCCTGGATCTCATTTCTTTGTATGGACTGTATCTGCAAGCGTTTCGGTGCGAAAGCCGCGACGAAGATCTCGATCCTCGCGATGGGCGTCAATGTGATATGCGTGCTGGTCTTCAAGCTCCTGTCGATGGCGCCGGGTTCCTGGGCGGCCTACTACTCCGCACCGGATGCCGTTACCGGCGAGCTCGTTTCTTCCGGGATCGACAGTACTTTTGCCGGCTCCTGGTATGTCGTAGTCGGTTCGGCAACGGCGATGCTTCTTTCCACACTCGTAAACTCCGGTCTCAACCAATTGATCGGACGCGCCGACAAGGGAAACTTCATCGGATTTGCCAAGCGCTCCCTGATCTCCACAGGCGTCGCCCAGTGGGTCGATAACTTCGTATTCTCCGCGATGGTCTCCCATGTCTTCTTCGGATGGAACTGGACGCAGGTGCTGATCTGCTCGACCACTTCGATGCTCGTGGAACTTATTCTGGAAGCCGTATTCTCCCCGATGGGATACCGCATCTCGAAGCGCTGGGAGAAAGAGAAGATCGGCCAGAAGTATATCGACCGGATGGCAAAAGCCGAAGCAGCGGCTTGATCTCCCGACAAAGAAGAGGAAGTTTTCTATGGAACTGGAGAAGCTTTCAGGTGTAGAACTCGGAAAAGAAGTACTATCCGGCCGTATCACGCCCACAGAAGTGATCCGGTATTTCCAGGAGCGGATCGAGAAGAGAAATCCGAGCTTAAATGCATTCACATATACGAAATTCGACGATGCTTTTTCCGAGGCAAAAGCACTTGAGGAGAAACTTTTGCGTCATGAGGAAGTGGGTCCTCTGGCGGGCGTTCCGGTGGGCCTTAAGGACTTTCTTCCTTCGAAGAAAGGCTGGACAAATTCCCACGGCGGAGTAAAGTCCCTGATCCGTATAGATCCGGAAGATTCCATGTTCTATATCGCTGCAAGAGAAGCCGGAGCGATCGCGGTCGGAAAGACCAATGCCCCGGCATTTGCGATGCGCGGCACCTGCGATAACTACCTCTACGGTCCGACAAGAAATCCTTTTGCTACGAGATATAATTCCGGAGGTTCCTCCGGAGGCTCCGCTGCGGCGGTCGCGGACGGTATGCTCCCGATCGCGGAAGGGTCGGATGGCGGCGGATCGATCCGCATCCCGTCGGCATGGTGCGGGTGCTTCGGTTTTAAGGCATCTGTCGGAACGATCCCGAGTATCTGCCGTCCGGACGGATGGACGGCGACACATCCGTACTGTTTTAACGGCGCCATCACGAGGACTGTCGAAGATAGTGCGGTCATGCTCAATTACATGGCGCGCTATAACCCCAGAGACCCGCTCTGTCTCGATCACGGCAAGCGTGATTTTACCGAGCTCATGAAAAAGCCGATCCGCAACTGGAAGATCGCTTTTACCACGGACTTCGATATCTTTACCGTTGATCCGGAAGTGGCCTCGATCGTAAAAGCTGCCGCCCGAAAACTCGAAGCTGCCGGAGCAAGCATCGAGCCCGTGCACTTTTCTTTCCGCCATACACAGAATGAATTTGCCGAACTCTGGTGCAGAAGCATCAGTATCGATACGGCAATCGATATGGAACTGTGGAAAATAGAAGGCCTCGATCTGGTAAAGGATCACAGAGAGGAACTGCCGGAAGAATTCATCTACTGGAATGAACTGGCACTTCGCTCCACCGTGATGGACTACCGTTACTTCAATGAACTTCGCACGGAGATGCTCGATGCGATGCAGGATATCTTCGATACCTATGACATCATCCTGTCGCCGGTGACGATCTGTCCGCCGGTGCTAAATGCGAAGGACGGAAATACTAGAGGACCCCTCGAGATGAACGGCAGAAAGATAGAACCTCTGATCGGATTCTGCGAGACGTTCTTTTCTAATTTCACCGGAAATCCTGCGGCATCTGTGCCTGCCGGACTTACGAAAGAAGGCCTTCCTGTCGGTATGCAGATCATCGGAAAGAAATTCCGCGACGAAGATGTGCTTGCCGTCGCGAAGACATTTGAAGATATCGCACCATGGGGATATGAGATCCCGTTCGGAAGAAAGGTGTAAAAAGCCTCATTAATCGTCGTAGTACTCAGGTGTACGGATGGATCTTACGATGTGAACGATGACCATGATGATCAGGATCACCCACATGAGCGCTGTCAGGAGAAGGTGGTCCTTGGCATGCTCGACTTCGTAGCAGGTGTCTCCGAGATAGTATTCACTAACCTGATCCGGATCATAGTGGACGGAGATCTCGCCTTCTTTAAATGCTTTTTCGCCGATCGTTTTGTTATATGATTTGCGATGTTTATACTCGACGCCATTTATGGTGAAGCGGTATTCGAGTTTATCCGAGTCGACAGAGCGCGAAGTATTTGTGACTGTATCGATATATCCCTGAGTTGTCGCCGTACAGCGGTCACGCTTGGCCTTGGCATCGTCAAGTTCTTTTAGCGTGGAGATGAGGAGAATGACCAGGAAAACAGCAATGACGGCATAAGCGATCCGATATAATAAAGCAAATCTCCTCATGAGAAGTCTCCTTCCTGCGTGTTCAAGCGGATTTATCTTAACTTCATTTTACCATATGCACTGCTATCTTCGCGCCGTCGCGGAATAATGACCGGGATATATGTGATATAGTATAAAGAAAAAAACAGATATCCGAATATTTCATCCCTTCTATGTGTCTTATAAGCAGATGCGGATCTTAAAACCGGGAAATGACAGAAAAAGAACTCGAGAAACTTTATAAAGAAGCTTACAAAGCGGTGTACTGGACAGCTCTTTCTATCCTTAAGAATAAGGAGGATGCGGAAGACGTGGTCCAGGAAACATTCATCACGGCGTTTGAACAGTATGACTCTCTGAAAGATAAGTCAAAAGCAGTCGCATGGATCAAAAAGATCGCCGCGAACAAGAGCCTGAACATCGTGACCAGAAAAAGAACGGTCAACGTCGGTGATGAAGTGCTGGAAGAGGTCGAGGATATCGGAGATAATTTCCTTCCGGATTCGATGATCGAATCGGAAGAGACACGAAAGATCATCATGGATATCATCCACAACTCGCTCTCTGAAGATACCGCAATGACGATCATTCTTTTTTATTTCGATGAGATGTCGATCAAAGAGATCGCAGAAGCTTTGAATATTCCTCAGGGTACCGTCCTTTCCCGATTGAATTATGCCAAGAAAAAGATCAAGAAGGAGGTTGAGAAGTATGAAAAAGAGAATAAGGATAAGCTGTTCGCGATGGGTCTGCCGTTCCTGAGCATGCTTTTCGAAAAGGAAGCCGAGCAGGTGCCTTTCAAGCCTATGCCTGCATCACTTCTACAGCTTTCCGCATCTTCGAAAGCCATTACCGCAGGAGCAGCATCTACCGCTGCAAAAGCATCCGCCGCCATCATTATCCGGAATGTTACCATCGGGATCGTGACGGCAGGCATTATCGGAGGAACCGGTTATTTCGGATACCGGACACTTGTGAAGACGAAAGACAAGGCTCCGGAGGTCTCTATTTCGAGCGGGCTTCCGGAAGATTCCGAAGAGCAGGCTGCTTCTTCAGATACTGCCAAAGAGAAGAAGGATCTGATCAATGTGCTGGGCATGACGCCGGATCAGCTCGATCTTTCCGGAGGATATGTGAGGACCGGAACAACTCACGTTTTTAGCAATAATACCGAGCAGGAAGAGCATCAGCAGTATTATGACGCGGACGGGAACCTGGTCCTGGAATGTGGTTTTAACGATGAGGATATCCTCATCTATTCCGATTACTACATCTATGATCAGGAAGGCCGGCTCCTGCGGGAAGAGATCTGGGACGCATCGGATAAGACGCGTGGTATCTATCAAGAATATACCTATGGTGCTTCCGGCATCGAGCGTATGGACAAGGGCTATTTTGGGATGGAGCCAGAAGAATACGAGACATATGAGTACGATTCCCTGGACCGTCTCATCAAAGTGACCCGGTACAATACCGCTTCCGGCAAGTCATACTGGTACTGTGACTATGAGTACGAACATGACGGGACATACACGACAAGAATTACCAGCTGGGATGTTAGTAAGCAGAAGATGATAAGGTCCAAGGACTACTGCCAATATGATGCGGATGGAAGATTGATCCTGAAATATCTGGATTTCCGGATGGAACAGTACGTCTATTCCTATGATGCAGAGGGACTTCTCGCACTCGAGGAACATTATTACGGTTCGAAACGAAATGATTCTACCTCGTATGAGTACGATGGGAAAGGACGTTTGCTCCGAAAAACTACCACGTATGGAAAGACCGAGGGGGACCGGTCCACTTACGAATATAAGGATTTGTAATTTTCTGCAAAAAATTTTCTAAAATTTTCGAATAAAATGCCTCCTGTTTGTGTCTTATTAACGAAAAACACAACAGGAGGTTCGATTTAATGACCATTTAATAATCATATCATTATAATAGGCATGTTGAATTTTGCAGGGAAGTCCTGCACAGAATTAATTAGAGGAGAAAGAAATGAAAAGAAGTAAATTCACAACTGTTTTAGGAGCTTGCCTGGCTGTCTCCATGATGGCCTCTGCCTGCTCATCCAAAAAAGACGGAAAGAGTGCGAATGACACGAAGAAGACAGATTCCGAGACTTCGGAAATAACCGAAGTGACGGATGAGTCCGAAACAGATCCGAAGGAAACGAAGGAAACCATGACTTCGGAGACAACAAAACAAACCGATCCCACCACTGCTTCGACAGCGGAATCAACAACAGAGAAAGAAACCGGAGCCGGTGAGACGACCCTCTGGCAACTGGATGATTCCCTGAAATTTGAAGACCATATTCCGACTTATACCAGTGCGGAAGTGGAGACAGAGAAGGGAAAGAAGATCACATTATATACGGCGCAGATCGGAGATGGCTATGATTCCGTAATTCCGGCTCTGAAAGAGGATGCCTGGATAAAGAGTCTGGGATCTCTTACCGATTACTACAAAGAAAACGGTGAACGTGGCAAAGGCGACGGGACACCGTGGCGCTTTTCGTATGCCAATGGTCTTTCTTCTGCTGCCCCGATGGAAAAGGGCAGTGACGGAGTACATCTGGGGACCGCTTTTCAAGTCTTGTACCAGTACAATACCGTTCAGTTTACAGGGGCTTCTTTCGTATCTGTTGATTTTTCGAACCTTGATTTTTCCGATCCGGCTGTGCAGGAAAATGTCTTCCGCGTGGTAAAGAGCGTATACGGGGATGATCTTGGAACGCTGCTTCTTTACGGAAAGGAGACAAATGCGGAGAAAGCAGCGGAGAAACCGAACAACATGAATGTGAGCGTAAAGAAGGACAATATGAGTATCCGCTTTACCAGAACCGCTTCAGATCTGGACACGGACTATGCCAATCTTTATTTCTGTGTTCATATGAATCCGGGAAAAGCACCGAACGTATATTACCAGGGTGATTACAAGCCTCTGGCCGAGAACTTCGGTGCGCTTCCGAATGACGTACTCGGAGGCAACATCGGAAACCAGAACATTCTTGATCCGGCTACGTTTGCAAATAAGTTCTATAACGGCTCGTCGGAAGCATCAGAGAGCACTGTTGACTATACATTTGAGCGCTGGATCAGCCAGGATGACCGTGCATTCTATAACATGGAATTTAACCTGATGAATCTGCATCTTTCTTATTCCGTGGGTACGGTAAACGGAGATGCAGATAAATATACCGTGGGATCCTATGGTGACACGTGCAAATTCCCGGCCGTAAGTGAAAAGGGCGAGATCAGCGCCGAACTCATGACAGAGCTGAACCGCCGTCTGGAAGTGCTCTCCGGTGTGGATCAGAAGATCACGATCGATCAGCTGGAACAATCGAATAATAATAAAGCGCACTACAATGGACGGGTACGCCTTACATTTATCGTCATGGGACACAATACCGAAAGAGATTACATCATCAGCGCCGATGGCAATGATCACGACCCGAATGACGGCCACTGGAGAGCGGAGTGATACAATATAAGTGCCGGGATATTGAAGATGGGAAAAACAGGAGGATAATGGATATGGGATTTCTGGATAATTTCAAAGCCGCCATGCAAAGAGGCGCAGAAGCCGCCAATGCGAATATCGAGAGACAGCGCGCCGAAAAAGCGGCAGCACAGGGCGCTGCTGGAACACAGATGCAGGCAAGACCTCAGGCACACCCGCAGAGTAAGCTCCCCGAGGGCGTCGTCATGGCATCTCTGGATGATCTGGAGCCGATCGCATTAGGAACCAATTCAAGAGGACAGGAAGTGATCATGCATGTGCGCGGTGCTTTTCTGGCAAAACCGATGGGAACCTGTACTTTAGATACCGGCGCGCAGAGGACGGAGATCAAGCGTATCGTGCGTGAGACGCTTGCCAGAGAGATGGCGCCGCAGATTGAGTCGATGGGAGACCTCAAGTTTCTGATGGTCTTTGCCAACCGTATGAATCAGACTGTTTGCGAGGCATTAAAGGCGCATGGCTTTGAAGCCGCAGTGAAACTGCCGTTAGTGATCCGTCCGAACTGACCGATACATTATAGTTTGAATTTAGAAAGTCCGTCGGGAACATCTGCTCAGACGGACTTTTTTATATCCATAAATCAACAGTTCTGATGATTTGTGTTGTTCATGAGCAGGCATGAAGGGTGATAGAATAGAAATATAAAAAGCGAGGAGGAGAGGCCCCATGACACAGGATACTATTATTGCAAAAGACAGAAAATCTATTCTTCCCGGACAGCTCTGGACGGATACGGATGGAAACCCGATCGAAGCTCATGGTGGTACGATGTATCAGGAAGATGGTGTGTACTACTGGCTGGGTGAGGATAAGAGTCATACATCCAAGAGAGGAAAGACATGGACATGGGGTATTCGCCTTTATTCCAGCACGGATCTTTATAACTGGAAGTTTGAAAGACATATCATCGAGCCGGAGCCGCAGGATAAGAAAAGCATCTTTCACCCGAACCGCCGGCTGGACCGTCCTCATCTTCTTCGAAATCCAAAGACAGGAAAGTATGTCCTGTGGGTAAAATACTGTGATACGAATCACTATGCGGTGCTGACATCTGATCGGATCACAGGCCCGTATACACTGGTGGAGCCGTTTCTCCAGCCATATGGCCATGAGTCGGGGGACTTCGATCTGGCACTGGATACGGAGAAGGGAGATGCCTATATCTACTTCGAAGCAGATCATGAGACGCTGCTGGTTGCAAAACTAAACGAAGAATTTACCAATGTCCAGGGAGAACCATCGATCGTGTATGATGTCCGGAAACCGCCGCTGACACGTGAAGCGCCGGCGCACTTTATGCGTAACGGGAAACACTATCTGATCACATCCGGCATGACAGGATACTGTCCCAACCCGACAGAGATTGCAGTGGCTGATGACTGGATGGGTCCTTTTACAGTCATGGGCGATCCGTGTGTAGATGATGCCAGCTCTGCATCTTTTAACAGCCAGCCGAGTCACGTATTCCGTGTGGAAGGGACGGACACGTATGTCATGATGGCTGACCGCTGGGTCCCGGATTATGTTATGACCAAAGAGCGCTATGACACTTTCTATCGGGTGATCTATAGCCGTGTAGATAAGTCTCTTCATCCATCTCCGAAAGATATGCTGACGATTGCAAAAGCACCGCTCATGGGATCGGCCGACACGTCCAAAGCACGGTATGTATGGCTCCCCTTTGCATGGGAAGAAGATTTCCCGAAACTGCACTGGCGTGAAAGCTGGTCAATATAAGGGCAATAAAAAACAGGCACCGGTTTGAAAGCAGTGCCTGTTATTTTTTCTTCTTTCCGGCATATGTCATGGCCCGCTTCTGTGCTTCGAAGATGAAATATCCGTCTTCTTCGTAGATCTTCACACCACCGAAGATGGAGATGAGTTTATTCTTATACCAGTCTTTCCTTTTCGTGACCATGAACATCTTTCCGCCGATTCTCAGGCGGTTGAAGCCCTTTTCGATAAAAGTCTTCGCGACTTTGAAGTCCGTATGGTACGGCGGGTTGGAGAGGATCAGGCTGAAGTCGGATCCCGGGACATTGGTAAGTGCGTCCCCTGAGACAAATACAGCACCATCGAATCCGTTTTCTTTCAAGTTTTTCTCCGCTGTCTTTACTGCCAGTTCATCGACATCTGTAAGCACGATGTTTTGAGGTTTGACGCCAAAAGCAGCTGCCGCCAGCGACACGATGCCGCATCCGCATCCCAGATCGAGGACTTTGTCTTCTGCTTGAAAATCCACATGATTAAGCATGGCAAGTGTTCCCTTGTCGGGTTCTCTCGGAGAGAACAGCGAGCTTTCCGTCCGGACGGTAAGTTCTTTATCGTTGAAAATGACTTTATACATCGATCCTACTTCTTTCGGCAATGAGATATGGGAGACACCCGGGGATACGAATTGCGGGTTACTGTAATTTATGATACAAATACCGGATCAGAAGAAGGACCCCGACGATGATCAGTGAAACGAGGATCGCCTTTCCTCCATCTTGTCTCCAAAGCATGACCTTTCTCCTGTACAAAATTTTACTTCCTTCATTATACTATTGATCCTGTATATTTTTGGTATAGTTTCTAAGTGATCTTCCGGATGTATAATGATAGCAACAAAAAAATAGCGAGGTAAGCACTATGAGATTCCAGGAAAGAGAGATCACACTTAAGGACGGAAGAAAGTGTATCCTGCGCCCGAACGGACCGGATCTTGCCGAGCCGATGCTCGATTATCTGAAGAAGACGGCAGGTGAAACAGAATTCCTTCTCCGCTATCCGGATGAAGTAAACTACACCTTAGAAGGAGAGGTAGATATCCTCGGAAGACTTCTGGAAGATCCGTACCAGATCATGATGGCGCCGATCGTCGATGGAAAGGTTGCCGGTAACGGCGCGATCTTCGGTATCGGTGACAAGCGGAAGATCCAGCACCGCTGTTCTCTCGCTATCGCTCTATATAAAGAATACTGGGGCCTCGGGATCGGGACAGCCATGATCAATTATATGTGTGAGCTTGCCAAGCAGATCGGCTGGACGCAGGTCGATCTGGAAGTCGTTGCCGAGAATACACAGGCACAGGCGCTCTATAAGAAGTGCGGTTTTATCGAGACCGGACGCCGTCACAATGCTCTGCGTTTCGATGATGGCACCTATCACGACGAGATCCTGATGTATAGAAATCTGACGTAAGATTATCCCTGCCTGCTCTTGTGCACGGCACGAAGGACCACACTCAGTCCGCCATAGAG
>R22__coassemble_1262_pt1 | contig 13174 bp, 10 predicted proteins | sample R22__metabat2_high_PE_049 | metagenome-assembled genome bin R22 | reverse complement strand
CAGCAATACCGAGCACCGCCAGAACAGATCCGAACTCCAGATCATACTGGAAAGCCAGACGGAAAAGATCCTTCGAGAAATACCCGACGATCTTTACGATACCGAAGACGATCAGGGCGATCCCGAGAAGCGTCCCGAGAAGGCGGGTGCCGATGTCCGCATGAAGAATACAGCCTATGCCCAGTACGCATAAAAGGATCGACATAACCACATATCCGGTCTTCGCGATCCTCATCGGAGCAATCGAACGCATCTTCATAAATCTTCACCTCCGTACATATTCAAAGACCGCCTCTTCTCCCGGAGATCCCCCGGGAAAACCACAGTCTTATCAATCATCTGCTATGAGGATACTTCGCCGGCACTTGATCGGAAACGGACAGCCAAAAGCCCCGTGCCTGAAATTCAGACACGGAGCTTCAAATGTCTAATAACGGTTCTGTGTATGCAAATGACGAAAATGTCACGTGCTTCACTCATGGGCGGTGCTACTATGAGAATATGAATAATTATATGCTCGCGTAGATTGGTAAGAACGTTAATTGTCATGCTCGAAAAGAACTTGGTGAGGGAGACTTGTTATGAATATGAAAAAACGTGCAGTCGCGCTACTGCTGTGCGCGGCGATGATGACAGGTGCAGGTTGCAATAAGGATTCGAAAAAAGATGCTCCGAATTCGAGCGGGCTGAACTCCGACACGCCGGTCAGCAATGGACAGGACACGAGTAGTCCGAGAAATAACAGCCTGTCAGACGGCGGAACGGTGATCCAGGAGAGTGATCCGTTCTTCGATATTGTAGATATGGAATTGGAACTTCCGGGTTCAGAGGGAAAGACAATTGCATCTTTGGATATCGACCGGGATAGTATACGATTCGTCGGAAATATGATTTCCGTGACACAGTGCAGTGTCGAATATGTGGTGCCGAAGGACGTGCGGGAGAAGATGAAGTTGCTTGAGAGTAACGGAGAATCTGACGAGCTCGAGAAGCTTCGCTCCGAATATTCCATGCACTTTAATGCGCTATTTGACCTTAATGGGAAACTTCTGAGATATACGCAGAGTGTTTTTCAGGAGAATATTCTTACTTCCTTTGAAGGACCAAACGGAGAAAGCTACGCCATCGCAGATGACAATAATCAGACCTATCTTAAGAAGATTCAGCCGGACGGAAGTCTGGAAACTGTGCGTTCTATCAATGCCGGCTTTGTCGATCATGCCCTTATGATGCCGGATGGCACTCTGGTATGTGCATCGGCTGAAGGCGTCACGGTTTTTGATGCGCAGGGAAATCAGAAAGGTTTGATCCAGGAAGAAGGGTTTTCCGGAGAACTCTACTCCAAGGGCGGGAAGTGTTATGGCAGATTCTTCTCCTATGATTTTTCCAGTTTTGAAATCAAAGAAGACTGTCTCAAGGAGATCGATACGCAGAATTGCCGGTTCGTGGGCGATAAGATCCCGGTTGCGACCAGCGGAATGCTGATCAACTCTGCTGACGGGATCTACGTCATTTCCCAAAATGGCCTGAAAAAGTTGAATCTAACTGATTCGAAAAAATCGGAAGAGATGTTTTCCTGGAGCGATACGGATTATGATCCCACCAGTGTTCTGCGACGGGTAAAGGTCGTCTCTGACTGCGAATTTTGTTTTTTCGCCTTGAAGGAAGAAGTTGCATCAGATGGTTCTTACAATGTGCGTCCGCATATCCTCCATGCCGTTCGTGCCGCGAAGAATCCGTATGCGGGCAGGACACGTCTGTGTGTCGGCGAATTCTTGGATGCGATCAACCGTGAGCTGGTGATCCGTTATAACACGGACCCATCCTCTACGTGTCGCATCATCCTCTACGATTATTCTGTCGATGTAGGAAGCGGCGGTTCCATGAATAACGAGGCAGATCTGTCAGATAGAGTATATCTCGACATAATCTCAGGAGACGGGCCGGATATGCTTGCCGGTTTTTCGCGGTATGCCCAGTTCAACTCGGATAAAGTTCTTCTGGATCTGAATCCCCTGATCGATGCAACGGATGGAACAGGACTGGACCGAAACCAGTACTTCGATAACATCATCCGGGCACAGGAAGTCGGCGGGAAACTCTATCAGCTTCCGGTGGAGTTCGAGTTATATGGTCTTCTCGGGAATAAGAAACTGGTCGGTGATGCGAAGCCGCGTTCTTATGATGAATTCATGAAAGAGATGGATGCACTGCCTTCTGATGCAAGCGTGATGTATCAGACCGATGATAAAGAGTTTCTCCAGATGTTTATCGGTGAGTGCGGCGAGAACTTCATCGACTATTCCGAACAGACCGTGAACTTTGACAGCGATGAATTCAAGAAGGTTCTGGAGATCGTAAAGAAGTATGGCATCCGGAACCTGAATCGCATGGAGGACTATCGGGATGATATGACCCTCTTTATGGATGATAAGCTCGCATGGTATAGCATGTATATGTACTGTCTCCGTGATTACGGAAGCTATCTGGCGAGGTTTGGAGATAACGTCACTTTCTCCGGTTTCCCGGGAAACAACGGGAACGGAGTAGTCGCAAACGTCGATACATCCATCGGTATCTCCGCCTATTCGAAAAATAGTAAAGAAGCATGGGAATTCATACGATATATCCTCGCAAATACAGTGACAGATGACCTTAACGGGGCATTGAGGATCCCACTTTCGCGTTCGGGACTCGACCAGCTCAACCAGGCGCTGATCGCCGATAGTGAAGAGAAACTGAAGACCTGGAATCAGGATCCGTATCCCGGGATGCAGCACCCGGATAAGTTAACTCCCGAAATGGCGGAAGCGTTTGTTTCCATCGTAGAGAGCGTGACGACTGCGCGGAAGACAGACCCTGCCGTACTGCTTATAATCTACGAGGAAGCACCTGCGTATTTGCTCGGGCAGAAAAGCGTCGACGATGTAGCGGATATCATCCAGAACAGATGCAAAATCATCGTTCAGGAGCGTGGCTGATTGTGTGATTCTACTCTGAAAGCGCTTGCGAGAGTATTCTGGAGTCTGCAATTATGCGTAATTCTCCTCTATATATAGTTGTATTCTCTTATATAACGTATCTGCTATCTGTTCCGGCTGTCGGCCTTGAGAGTAATATGAATTGATTTCATCTCGAATGATGCTGAAAATACCCCAGTCATGAATATATATGCGATCCACTGAATTAATCACCTCGATATAATCGTCAACCATCCACTGTTCTGCCGGTTTAAGCCCAGTACTCTTTGTTCTGTAGAACCCGGTCACCAGGCTATTCATAGCGGGATCTGTAATCTCCTCAGGATGCAAAAACGCTTTTGTTGTCATATCTAAAACGCTCTGTCGAACGGGTATCGACTGATTCAGTGCTACAGTCTTCTGAACCTCTTCCGAGAACATGTATTTTATAAATTTCCAACAGATCTCGGGATTTTTCGATGAAGTAGAGACTGCAACAAGTCCTTTTGGCTCGGCTATTCTCAGGGTTGTTTCTGCCGAAGGATAGCCAACATACACAAGACTTTCACCTACAGTCTTTTCCATATTTTCAAAAGACTCAAATTCTCCGATCGAACTAAAGCAAAGAAGCGCTTCACCATCTCTCAAATCGCTTTCTGAAGCAGGCATGAACTCAAATGGATAAGTTCCAGTCGAAACTGCTTGCTGAATCAAGGCGGTAAGATCTTCCACAGATAATCTTGATGCAGTTTCTCCTGAAGAGAATAGATCCATATAGTTATATCCCAGAACACACGACATCAAATCGATCGCATCATCTGTACCGTTGAAGAGAAGTTCTTTATCCTGGGAGTATTGAACCATGCCGGGAAAGCTCATGTCATCTATTTCATCAAAGTCACGCTTCAGCATCCAATACCCATTCAAACGGTAGGAAGAGAACATCTGATAACAGTGATCCTCTTGATCAAACATCAAGCGCCTTCCCGCTTCGGTAAAGTCATCGAGGGAAAGAGAAGAATCATTCTGAATATATGGGTTCAAATCAGCAACTAAGCCATTTCTTCCCCAATACTCATAATCGAAATCATCTCCATAATATATGTCCGGAGTATGTCCATCATGAAAATACTTCATCAGGCGAAGTTGTTCCTGTCTCGCATCTGACCCGGAATCAAGGAACCGTCCTGTGTAATCATCTACCTCTATTTCATACTCTGTGTTGGTCGTGTTAAATTCATAAATTGCCCATCCTAATGGCAAATCATCATATATACCAAATCCACCAAGAACAATTTTCTCTCGAGCATAGTTTTTCTTCTCGGGATTGTACGAGAAAAGGAGTATTTCGGCAGTTCCGTCCCCATACACATATCGTTTTGCAAAATGTTCATCATCCAGTGCATAGTACCAAGGCTGCTGATGAAGCATTTTCTTTTCCGGACGTATGTCGATGTCACTCCATTTGGCAAGTGTCAGAACTTGCTTGTTGGTGCAATCGATCCTATACTCGCCACTGGACGTAAAATACCTGTTTCCGTAGGTTTCTCGGGCAAGACTCATACCTGCATCTTTTCCGGAGATAACTTTCTCAACACTCCCACTTGCAAAATCAATAGAGTAATAGTTAAACTCGAATTCTGAGGTCTCTTCGACAGCGAAGAACCTGCCATTTTCCTCGAAAACTCCATTTCCCTCCACAGGTGTACTGAACGAAATTGCGATCTTATTCTCAAAATCGCCATTGGTCGAGTACTTTTCAACTCTTCCAGAACCAACAACAACGAATCCGTTACTACAAGATACTATGGACTTTGCCTGAAAATCCAAATGTGTATCTCTGATAAAGTCTCCATTGGTCTTGTTAAGAAATACGAGTGAAGGCAGAGGATCGGACGAAGGGGATTGATTACTGTTTTTAGCCTGCAGCTCTTCGATACTGTATCCTAGAAAAACATATGATTCTCCCACAACAGCATCTGGCACTTGTGCTCCGGATATCTCAAGTGTTGACACAAGCTTGCCCTTTTCATCAACTCGATAGATATCCGTGATCTGTTCCTGAATTACATTTTTACTGTCGACTTTAGTATAAAGTGCAACTACACAGAACTGATCCCCATCAAGAAGGATCTTCTTAAAATCCATCCCATAACCGTCTTTCACAGGCAATTCAAAAAAGGTGCAATCATATCCCCCCTTGCTTTCTAAGGGTTTTGTTTTTCCGTCCTTACAAGAAGAGCATAAGGGAATAAGCATGCTCAGCATAACCAGGCATGCTAAAAGTCTGGTATAATGCAGTCGATTTGTCATTTTTTTACTAAATATCATGTCCATATAAAAACGGATAATACTCTTCATCTGCCGGTCCGTGCGTTTTGGAATACATAGATTCCCCGGTCAGGGCGTTAATGTATACGGTGTATCTGTACATATCAGATGTTTTCGCCTTGGAAGAATCCTCCTTCAAGGCATCCACCCGCTTAACAAGAAGCGAGAATTCCCATACCGGCACAAGTATAAATTCTTCATCATCTTTCCAAACCCATCTGTCTCCGGCGAGTACCATTTCGGCACGGGGATGCTCACGAAGACGTATATATCGAAGTTCGGCAGAATAAACCTCATAAGATACGCCGGCTATACGTTTCATATCGTAGTTTATAGCATCAGGAATACTCTCAAAGCAATCCTCTACCGGTACAATCTTGCCTTGGTCAACAAGTATTCCTTTTATCTTGTGAATAGTGTCATCTAAATAGATGATAGTCTCGCCATTTGTATACTGAAGTATGTGATCAGGCGCAATATAATGAGCAGGTTTTACAACTCCTTCCCACTCATATGTCGGATACTCTGAACTTGTCAATCCGATACCATACTGCCCAGAACCCGATTCAGATGTAATCCCACACGGAATCCCATCCACACAAGAGCTGATGTAATACACCGTGGCTTGAGGTATCTTCATTTTCTTTGTAAAGCTAAACTCCACATCCCAAGGGTAATCCTTCAGATCCATATTATAGGCAAATATACTTTCGTCCGGAGAAAGGTCAATAACACTAGAAGGAATCTTTTCCACACCCGGAATCCGACCAACTGAAGACCTCTCAAAATTCAGAATATTTTTTTTAGCTTTGGAAAAAGATAACGAACTGCACGTCGTAATATAGTTATCCATTTCGGAAGGATCATCCGGCCTTTCTTCCGGAGCCGAATAATAGGTCCGGCCATAACACCAGGCAAGGCTGATAAAACTTTGTGTCCACGTATCATTCCCTTCCCACTCTTTAGTCGGATAATCCAGATTTACTTTGTAGACACTTGCAGTGCTTTTATCATGGTCAAGAACAGTAAACTTGTCACTTATATAAATCGGTAACGTATCATCGATCCTCGATGGATCCGAAGATTCCGTCGAAGATACAGTAGCAGAATCGACTGATCGAAGCGTACTCTCGACGGAAGATGAAGATATATCAGCAGTGCTATCGCCTGATACGATAGCACTGCTTTCAAGTTGCCGAGACGAAGTCTGATTCTTTGAACAGCCTACAAGACAAAGAATCAACAGAAGTGCCAAAAGTGTAAGCTTAACTCTTTTCACGGCAACGCCCTCTTCTCATGCATGCCAAACAAAGCATGCTGTACATGAATCACTTACATTTGAATTCGACTTCAACTTGTATACATCACCTACTTTACCAAACCCAGACCAATAACTATAATAATATCCATTACCGGCCATAGAAAAGGACGCGAGATTTCCAGCGGCAGTTAGCACATTATTCTTTAGCCTGTATGCCCTCGCATGAATCAGTGCTCCACTGTATGGCATCTCATTCATCGGATTAGAACTAAACTTAAATCTATCTAGTTTTACATAGTACGTAGAATGATTAGATGAACCAACGATAGTATCTGTCTCAGAAGAATAGCCACTTCCGCCAGAAGAAAAACTAATGTAACTGTATTGAGCATTAACTTTCTGAGGGAAAACATTCAAAGCAAATATAGTAACCATGCAAATAAACAGAGAAATAAAACGTTTCATAAAACACGCTCCTTTCGAAGAAAAGCACTTAGACGCATTTAAATCCATAAGTACATGTTGCGATAGAGATCTCTAATTGGGATACTATCAAGATGGATTCTTCATGTCAACAAAAAAGCCTTGAGCAAAAATACCTTTTTCTGACAGTTTTGCTCAAGGCTTGAAATCACCGAATCACAGAATTTTTGGGGGCTTCGAAATCTATCCTAATAACATTCAAAATGGCCCGTATTATCACATGTAAGCGTCAATGTATAACTCCTGCTCAAACCCAGGGCGGTTGCAGTACCACTGATCAAGGCATATGCTTTTGTGGCAGAGGTGTTTCCGGAACTGATAGTTGGGGTGCTGTTCCACGGAGATGAAAATGGCTTAGTAAATGATCCACTCGATGATGTGCATGCACACCATCCTATCGTGAACATGAAGGTGCCTTCCACTCGGATAGTAAAAATTTTGTTTCCGTTTGAATCATAATAGTTCTTTTTTGCACTGTTGGATACAGTCTGTTCCCTTGTGGCAGATATCTTTTCCATCTTTATGACAACAACACAATCATTTTCCTGATCCACATCAACACAGAAATACTCATAGTCTGTATCATAATCGAGAAATTCTGAAGAGATCCCACAGTATGTGGTCAGCACGTAATTGAACTCCTCCTGCGTGTTGATCTGATGTTCCTCACAATACTCAATCAGGCTGAAAGATCGGTCATCGTCCGCATGGACTGCAACTATGTTTCCCAAAAGAGTAATCGATATCACCAGTATGCCTATCAAACTTTTTCTGATCCGTCGTGTCATTTTGTCCTATCCTCCTAGTTCTGCTTTTCCTGTACCGTCTACAATATATCCTGTCTCATTTTCCAGAATTGCCGGTCCTTCAATATTTCCATTGGGATCCAGAATGCCCCATCTTTTGCAGAATAGGTACATTGCGAGAAACAGTAGAAGAATCCCCCCAACAATCACAGTGATGCGCAAATTCCTTCTTTCCTTGCGGATGAGTTCGATTTTCTGAATTCTGGCGGTTTCTTGCTCACTTAGCTTGGATTTCATCGTTTGCACGTCGTCGGAGGCCTTTTCAACTCCTCGTAACATGGCAAGAAGCTTTTCCTCCTCAGAAGATAGTGCAGGTTCAGGCTTCTCCTCCTGTTCCTGAAGCAATTTCTCGGGGGAAATGCCCAGAACCATAGCTATTTCCGCTATCTCATTCTCGTTCGGGACTTCGCTTCCGGTCTCCCATCGGGAAATCTTTTGTCGTGATTTTCCCAGACGATCTGCTAATGATTTCTGGCTCATCCCGCATATTTGCCTGTATTTTTTGAGTTGTCTTTCAATCATATTCTCAAATTCCCATCACACGTTCACCTGTTCAGTGGTGAAAAGATCGAATTAAATAGCCAGTCCAAATAATAGGTCAGAATCATCGCCACGGCTAACACCGCATAGATAAAAAAAATTCTATCTCTCTTTTTCCGTATTTTCTTCAGCTCTTTATCAAGCCATTCGTCTGGCTCTGTCGTACTGCAATTACTTGCTTCACTTACTTCAGTGGAAAAAGCCTGAATACCTTCCTCGATTGCGTCCAGTACGCTTTCATATTCTTCAGAATGCTTCTCATTCGCATCATTTTGAGGATACAGTTTCTCTTTCCCGACATCCAGGACATCTGCCAGCTTGGAAATGATCTCATCCGTAGGAGGGATCTCACCGCTTTCCCATCTTGCCACAGTATTGGGAGAAACATGCAGTTCGCGTGCGATTTGTTTTTTCGAAAGACCTCTTTCTAATCTATGTCGTCGTATAATCTCTCCTATAGTCTCCATTGCTGCTCCTTCATATACTTTTTTAATACAAGCCTTACTTATATGTCAACAAAAAACGTTTGAGCAAAAATGTCAGATTCTGACATTTTTGCTCAAGGCCTGATATTACTTCATTTCCGGGGACTCTTCTCCTCGCCGTTATTCTCGGCAGCCCGCATGATCATCTCCTCCGCCATGCCTTTATAGAGCTGGCAGAATCGGATAATATGTGCTTCCACATTTGACTCCATCTTCTGATTGAGCCACTCGATCGCAAGTCCGAAGCATTCACAGCGGTAGAAGCGGAGGATGATCTCCGCATCGGACGGAGCGATCACCACATCGTGGAAAAGTGTTTTTGCATAGGTAGTAACAACGTAGTCACAGACCTTCCAAAGATATTGCTCAAAGACATCACGGCTTACGGAATTATAGATATGAAGGATCGCCCGGCGATTCTGCTCGCAGAAGGAAATGGCGGCCCGGAGCGCCGTCTCGATCGAATCGATCGTATCATACTTTTCTATGATCGCATCTGCCTCATCCTTCACCATCTCCTCGACCAGGGACGGCAGATCCTGATAGTAGTAATAGAAAGAATTTCTGTTGATCCCGCATTTCTCCACGATCATTTTGACCGTGATACTGGACATCGGAAGCTCCTCAAGAAGTTCCACAAACGTCTTCTTGATGGCATCTTTCATAAAACTCGGCATACGCGTCATTGCTCCTTCCCATCATACTAGATACACCGTACCTATTATACCCCATCCGTACAAACTTGAATGGCGAATAATATACGATGCCAAGTTTTGCCACCTTGGGAAGCAGGATTTTGGTGGCAAAGATTGCGGGTCTCCTTCTTTCGCCACCTTTTATGACCTTCCTGAGAAATTCCACCTGAAAAGCATCCCAAACATTGTTCCGAATCGTTCAGGATCAAATGGTGCATATGATGTCTCCGACGTAAGAATAAGATTCTTCCCTGTGAATATTCCGTTTTCTCCGTATTGCTGAAGTTTGATCAGTGCGGCCTTTCGATAATCCGGCTCTTCGAGCATACCGAGATGTTCGTGATAGACCACTCTATGATGCGCAATATCCAGCAAGGTGAAATCCGGATAACGTGTCTTCCCATTGCGAAGTACGACAGGACACTCATATTTGTATGGGATCCCCAGTTCAATATTTTATATGAGTAGTTCTGTGACTTTTTTGAAAAGAACTTGCCCTGCATCTGATATTCAGACACAGGGCGCCAAATGGTAAAACTGCGATGGATCATATATCACATAATTGTAAAAATACAATAATAACTCATCCCTTCTTCATTTTTTCCTCAAAGAATCAATAGTTCTCTTCCACATATAGGCTCAACCTGTCATCCAAAGTTTCTGCGATCTGTTTCACAGATCGTCCCTGCGTATAGTAAGATGTGACTTCTTCGCAAATTATATTATATGCACCCCAATCAATTGTCCGAATTGTATCAAGAGAATCTATGAACTCTCTATAGTCATCAATCACATCTGCTTTCAGTTTTTCTTTTCCACTCACAAATACTCTCATATCACCATCTTCAACTCCATTGGGGTCCATGACACTTTGAAGCATTAATTCAAAAGCATCTCTATTTACCGGTATCTGACCGGATTGAGGCACTTTCTTCTGAATACCGGGAAGAATCAGTTCCCGGATAAAACTCCAGCATTCCTCAGGATAGCGGGTAGAAGATGATATTCCAACAAGGCTCCGAGGAAGAACGAGGTGAACAGAACTGTTGAAAGACGGATATCCGACAAAAATAATACTTTCTTTCGCTTTTTTCTCCTCATTTGAAAAAGAGTATACATCTACCGGTCCGGAACTGGCTAAATAGTATTGACCGTTATACACCTGTTCAGTGGAAGCAATACTCCCCCAGGAGACTTCCGGATCAATTCCTAGTTCTATCGTACATTCAAGCAGCTCCTCCAAGTCTTGTCTTGATATGATTTTCTCCGTTCCATATGCTCCCCAAAGTCGAGCAAAATTATACAGCAAAGCCTCTCCTGCAATACTTGGTGCTGACTGATCAGATGTAAACCTTTTCTTAGATTCAACACATCTGTTTCTAATATCAGCCAAGCTGACTTGATTCACAGGAAACTCTCTTTTCAGCCCCCAATATCCACCCGTAGTAAAACTTGAGAAAACAGAGTAACAATGCTCTCCATCCTGTAGAAGAATATTCTGAATACTCGGAAGAAAACTATCTAGTCCGATCACCGGATCACTATTTAAAAAAGGAGCCAGATCCATAACCATTCCTGCTTCGCCAAGGTACTGATAGTCAAACCAGTCCCCATAAAAAATATCCGGAGAATGACCCTCGTTAAAATACTTTAGCATTTTCAATCTTGCCATCTGAGCTTCTTGCGGCGAAGAATATGAAAACTTGTCCGCGTAATCCTCCAATACGACCCTGTATTGATCATTATTGGTATTAAAAGTATATACCGCCCATTTGAGCATCTCATCAGTATAGACTCCATACCCTCCCACCACAATTTCAGTTCTGTTCTGATTTACAGTGTTATCATACGTAAAGAATCCTACATCACCTGTCCCATCTGGATATAATCTTTTAATAGCAAACTTTGTATCATCAACTCCCACATATTCCTGATGTGTACCGCTTTGCTTTTCGGGGCGAATATCTACTTCATTCCATCGAGCAAGCGTCTCTACCTGAAGTGTTCCAAGGTTAACTTTATACTCGCCTTCTAATCCGAACAGATACTTGCCGAAACAATATTCCGCATCATTGCCCAGATTTTGGGAACTGATTATGAACTCCGCTCGATTTGTTGAAAAATCAAGTTTGTAATAACTTGATTCCCATTCATCTCCCGTTACTAGATAAGTATTGCCCGAATCCTCAAATACACGTGTTTCCTGCGGAACAAGACTGATTTGTATTTCGGATTGTAAAGCTCCTTCATAAGAATACTTAGCTATATTCTGGGATCCTACTAACACAATGCCATCGGAAACAGAGAAAACCTCTTTTGCATGCATTTTCGGCTGGATCACACGGGTCGTATCGCCTGTTTTTTTATCGAAGAAAACTAAATCCGTACAGATGTCGGCTTCGTTCATCTTTCCTTCTTGCACAGCTAGAAGATCCTGATCCGAATATGCCAAAAATGCATACTCTTGTTCAAATACGGCTTGAACCATTTGTAATTTATTAATTTCAAGTACATACGAGATTTGACCATTCTGTCCAACAGATAGAATATCAGTTACAAACTCTTGATTCCCGGTCTTTTCGTCACTATGTACATATACAGCTGATAGACAGTATTCTCCATCAGAAAAAAATATATCCCCCAAATCATATAACGAATAGCCATCTTTCTCAGGAAGGTCCAGGTAGGCTCCCTGATATCCATATTTTCCTATGATCCTTTCCTCTGGGGTTCCCTTTTGTTTTCCTCTGCAAGCAGTTCCAGAGATGATAATAGAAAACATAGCCATTAAAGCTAGAAGCTTTTTCTCAAAACTGTTCTTAATTCCCATAATCACATCATTCTTCTCTAATTGCCCATCTCTTCGTCAGCCGGTTCGAATCTTGGATCATTCATCTTATACTTGTCGGAATATAGGCTTTTTCCTGTTATTGCGTCCACCGTCAGACAGCAGAATCCTCTTTTTTCTCCGTAGCGGAAATAGAGATTCCAGACAGGAACTAAATATGTATGGCCGGAATCCGGAAAATCATGTGTGCTGATATCATACTCACTCAATGGCATATACGCCAGTTCAGCAGCATAGATTTGAATATTTGATAGTGAATAATTGGGAAAATAATCCAGCGCTTCATATATTCCGGGCAAGCACTCATCTATCGACTTGATATTCGCATTTTCCCGGACAGTTGAGCGAATGCTGAAGTCCTTCGATCGAAGAATCATCACCGCACAATCCTGATTTCTCACCGGTCCCATCGTCAAGCTGTAAAGAGTCGAATATGCTCCTACTGTCGGACCTAATAATCCAGGATACTCACATATTCCAGCCGCCGTCCCAAACATACTCATCGTCCCGCATAACGGAATTTTATCAATATAGCATCCGGCTAACCCTATCAATTTGATTCTATTGTATTCCCTAGGGAAGTACGGATCAGCACCAGGCTCATAGCATGCTTCCCTTGGGAACACATTACCATCTAGTTCTACACATGCAACAGATATCGAAGGATCAAGCTCTCCCCGTTTGGATTCAATCGGAATTTCGTCCCAGTTTGGAATGTCACTGAGGGGAATCACATGAAGTGTCTCTGTCAATTTTTCCAAGGTT
>R22__coassemble_1258_pt1 | contig 13210 bp, 10 predicted proteins | sample R22__metabat2_high_PE_049 | metagenome-assembled genome bin R22 | reverse complement strand
CCGTTACGGAGATCGCGAAAAAAGCCATCGAGAGAAAGACCGGTGCGCGAGGACTTCGTGCGATCCTCGAAGATCTCATGCTGGATATCATGTACGACGTACCTTCCCAGCAGGATGCGGTAAAGTGTATCGTACATAAGGAATGCGTCACGGAAGGAACCACTCCGGAACTCATAAAGGGCGCGAAACCGAAGAAGTCCAGATCGAGAAGCGGAAGTGAAAAGACCGAAGAAAAGGGCGCATAATATCTGCCCGGACAAAAGGACGGTTGACCTATGGCGAAGAAATTAAGAGAGCTCATAGAGGAAGCGGAAGCATTTATATCGGAATACGACCAGGCCCTCCGAAAAGACGGGACCGGTGATAAAAGCAGGCTTTTAAGCCTGCTTTCGTATATGAACAGGTGGCTCCTCTATATGCAGCATGAGCGGCTGATCCATCTGATCGTAACAGTGCTCTTTGCGCTGGCGATGCTGATCGTATTCGGTGTCTTTGTCCTGTCGGGCGCGATGTATATTCTGGCGCTCCTGGCACTCATACTGGTGCTGCTCGTTCCTTATATCGTGCACTACTTTCATCTGGAAAACGGTGTGCAGAAAATGTATACTCTGATTGATGAACTTGAAAAACGAAAGGGGCAGTGACTATGGCAAACGGTAAGTATTATATCTGCCTGGACATCGGCGGAACGAAGGTCCTGGGCGTCATCTTCAACAGCAAACGAGAGATCGTGTATCGCGTGAAGAAAAAGACCAAAGCCGGCGGAGACGATTCGCAGAATATCGAGAACACGATCATCTCTCTTGTCGAGCAGCTGATCTCGGAATATAAGATCACCATCAAGGATGTGGCGGCCATCGCGGCAGGTGCCCCGGGTGTGATCAATATCGAAAAGGGAATAGTGCTTTTCTCGCCGAATCTTCCATGGAAAAACTATGAGATCAAAAAGGCGATCGAAAAGAAATTCAAATTACCTTTCTTCATCGGAAACGACGTCAATGTCGGTGTGTATGGAGAGTGGAAATACGGTGCGGCCAAGGGCCTGACACAGGTGGTCGGTCTTTTCGTCGGCACCGGAATGGGCGCAGGACTGATCCTCGACGGCAAACTCTATACCGGACATCTGGATAAGGGTGCGGAGTGCGGTCATATGGTGCTCGATCCGGAAGGACCGAAGTGCAACTGCGGACAGAGAGGCTGTATCGAAGCGTTCTCGAGTAAGCAGGGTATCTCGGACTATATCCGTACGCAGGCGGAAAGAGGCAGAAACACATCGATGGCCAAGGCTGTATCGAAGGGTGTCTTTAAGAGCAAAGCATTGAAAGCTTCCTACGATGAGGGCGATGAGGTCACGATCGAAGCCATCGACCGCGCATGCCACTATCTGGCGATCGGATGCGGAAACCTGATCAATACATTCAGCCCGGAAATGATCGTTCTCGGCGGCGGTGTCATGGAAGCCATGGGAAGTGTATTCCTCGAAAAAGTGCTTAAGGAAGTGGACCGCTACTGCATGCCGTCGATCAGAGATACGGTAACGATCAAGGCTGCGGCGCTGGGCGATGACTCGATCCTTTACGGCGCGCTGGCGATGATCGACGATATGCTGAAGACTTAAAGATCACCGGGGAAGGGAGAATCAGGAGTTCTTCTTGTTATAACGCACAGATTCATACAGGGAGGTCAGTTCGGAGATGGACGGATCTCCCTTTTCTTTGATCTGCTGCTCGATCTGACGTGGAGAAGTACCCTTCTTGACGGTGATGCCTTTTCGGATGGCGCGGGTAACGGTGTTATAGTACTGCTTTCGTATCTTTCCTTCGTAGCCTTCTCCAAAATCGAGGTGCTTGCCGGAAATCTTTTTTGCCTTTGGAACTTCTTCGATGATGTCGATGACGGCGTCATTTCTCTCAATGACTTTTTCGGATCCTTCCGCCAGCTGGAAACGCTTGATCAGACGGCGGATGGCGTTGATCACGATGAAGAAGAGAAGGAGCGCGATAGCGACGATGATGATGATCGTGATGATCATGGATGCATCTGACGGCTCATAATTCTCGGCATCCGGCTGTACCAGTTCCGCGCCGTGATTATTGTATTCGCTGCCACTGCCATGGGCCCATTTGTTCAAAAGATTCAAGATGTATCCGAGGAAGGAGAATACGGCTCCGATGACTCCCTGGATGAAAGCGGAGATCGTCTCGACCGGCATGAAAAGAAGAAGGATCAGCGCGAACATGATGCCCCCGAAAATCAGGAAGATCGAGTAGTGATTCTGGCTTTTCATGCTCTTGATCGGCTGCGTGGAAGAGTGCAGGTTATGGTAATACTTGGTGTCGAATACATCCAGCTGTCTGGCGGCAAAGTGCAGGACTACGAGCATGATCGAATCCAGAAGGATGTAGAAGGTCTTGCTCGTAGCGCCCATGACGACCAGAGTGAAGATGAGTACGGAGTGGACAGAAAGGAAGACGACCAGGTTATCGAAAAGAATATGCCGGGTCTTCTTGGAGTAGCGGTATGTCATGGAATGAATGAAAAGCGCAAATACGCATGTTCCCATGAAAATCGTGGCGCCGAGGAGTTCCGGTGTCCCGTCCAGAATATAGTAATAGTACAGGGCAAGATAGAGAGCGCCGGCGATGAAGTGGGAAGCGATCATCAGGAACTGCGGGATACGAAGCCTGCGGAGGAAAACAAATGCCACGCTGACGAAGGTAAGGGTGCAGAGATGTCTATAGGAAAGTGCGGATACCGTGAAATAGACAAGGCCGATGACGGCAACGGAAATTACCGAGAAACAGACCATCAGCGAACTCATGATATCTATGACAAGGTAGTCGGAGACAAACCGGCTTTTCTTCGCTTTATCGGTCATTTCCTTTTACCTCCCATCTCATAAAGTTGGATCGGAGCTCAGTCTCTATCTCGGGCATCGCGGTCGTATGGTAGCACGGCCAGACCCATAAAAGGGACGGGCGCTTGCGCTTTAGGCTCAGAAGGATCGGACGGAAGATGGTATCGTACTTAGGTGAGATCACGACGACATAATCATTTGCCCCTGTGCTCGGAAGAAATTCATCGACAAGCTCGGCAAAAGGAATGACCCCGGAAGCGATATCGATCCTGGCCAGTGCCAGACCTCTTCGGAAATTATCACTGTCATCTGCTGCGAGTGCATCAATGACGGTGCTTCCGGTGATCGCATCCTTTCCGTTTGTGAATATCTGGGAAGGGATGCCTAAGGAATTCAGTTCGTATGTGTAGGAATAGGCAAGGCTGATGGCCTTTTCCAGAAGTGCCAGGGATTCTTTCGAATTATAGAACTCGAGGTTGAGAAAGATCGAGACCTGCCTGGTGGAGGTGGATGCATTCTGGTTGACCATAAAATCACCGGCCTTGGCCGTTGCTGTCCAGTTGATCGACCGCATCGGATCCCAGGGCTGGTATTCACGGATCCCCGAGAAGGAGAACGGATCGGTAAGAAGTGTTCTTCTCTGGATAACATCGCTGAAGGTGATCGAAAGAAGAGTCTGCATGTCCGGAAGCGGGATCAGTTCCGGAAGGATCGTGATGCTGGCATCGTTAGCAAAGGTTCGCGTGATCTTCTCCATCAGAAGAACATCGGATGTTGTGAGATTTACACGGACGAAAGAATAGTATCCGCGCTTGGCGCACTTTACCTTGATGCGCCTTGTATGACGGGAATTCGGCTTCATCGTGAGCATGTCTTCACGATAGACCAGATCCGACAGCGTCGAGTTGGTCATATCCAGAAAAATCAGTGATGTCGGTGACTCAAACTTCAGGATGACAAAAGGAAGAGGCAGCTTCTTATTATTCTCGGCCACCTCAATAACCTCGATCACTTCTCCGAAGGCGGCCACAGGCTTGGAAAAAGACACGTCAAGAGTAAGATCATCCAGCGCATGACTGCGGTAGTAGATCAGCTCGGCAATTGCCAGAATGGCCAGAAGGATTAGAAAAACGATTAGTTTCATTTATTCGAAAAATCTTCCGTAGGGCAGGGAACAGTCTCCAAAATGGATTGGAGTACCGAAGATGCGTGAGCATGCTGAGTCTGGATACCTCCGTCCTTGTTGAGTGAGCCGGAAGCGTGCATGGAGAGACGGTGGGCAAGGACCGGAACAGCCAGCTCCTTGATATCGTCCGGAGTCACAAAGGATCTGCCGGAAAGAAGGGCAAGTGCTTTTGCCGCGGAAACCAGCGCCAGAAGAGCGCGGGGGCTCGCTCCGATCCGTACTTCGCGGGAATTTCTCGTGGCTTCTACGATCGCAGTGGCGTAATCGTAGATACAGTCTGCCACATATATTTCTTTTGCTTCTTTCTGCATGGAGAGCAGCTCATCCGGAGATGCCACAGATTCCAGTGTGGTGAGAGGATCCTCGGTAGCGTAGCGCTTTAGGATCTCGATACTCTCTTCATGTGTCGGATAGTCCATGGAGAGCATCAGCAGAAAACGGTCCAGCTGGGCTTCCGGAAGTGCAAAAGTACCCTGGGATTCGATCGGGTTCTGTGTCGCAATAACAAGGAACGGTGGCGGAAGAAGGCGTGTCTCGCCATCGACGGTGACCTGCTTTTCTTCCATGCACTCGAGAAGTGAAGACTGTGTTCTCGCTGTGGCACGGTTGATCTCGTCCGCCAGAAGGATATTCGTAAAGATCGGACCCGGACGGAATACGAACTGGTCGGCGCTCCTGTCAAAATAGTGGATACCCGTAAGGTCTGAAGGCAGAAGGTCGATCGTAAACTGGACACGCTTAAAATCCAGGTCGAGAGACTGGGCAAGTGCTCTGGCGGTCTTCGTCTTACCGGTACCAGGAACGTCCTCGAGAAGCACGTGTCCGCCAGTCAGAAGAGCGACCATGAGAAGCTTGATCTGCTTGTCCTTGCCTACGATAACTTTGTTTACGTTGCTGATGATCTTGGAGGCGGCTTCTTTCGCCGCGGTGTTCTGTGTACCTGACATAAATACCCCCGAGTCAAGGTGTCTGCACCGAATATACTGAAAATGCGACGGAATCTATATCATAAAGGTAAGAATAATGACAGAAATCCCAACGTTTTTTCTTATTATACATTATATTAGGCACTTTGTCAGTTGACACTTTACCCCCTGAAAACTATTATAATAAGACCGATATTATGGACTAATTGTGTAGAAAAATCGGTATCAAATGTTTTAGGAGGGATCAATATGACAGATCAGTTGCGTCAGATCGGCGAACGTATCGCAGCACTTCGCGAGATTGAAGAGATCGATGTGAAGACCATGGCTGCAAGATGCGAAATGTCCGAAGAGGATTACATTCTTTACGAAGAAGGAAAGAAAGATTTTTCCGTCTCTTTTCTTAATAATGTGGCGGTGATCCTGGGCGTCGATATGGTCGATCTTATGGTCGGAGACTCACCTAAACTTTCTATAGCATGTGTCGTCCGCAAGGGCGAGGGATTTGAAATTGACCGCCGTGCGGCATATAACTATAAACATTTAGCATTTACATTTAGAAAAAAGATCGCGGAGCCGTTCTATGTAACGGTTGAACCGAATGATATCGATAAGCCGACCCAGCATGCCCATGAGGGACAGGAGTTCGACTATGTACTCGAAGGTTCGATGACTTTCTTCATCGGCGATATCGTATATGAATTGAGTGAAGGCGACAGCGTGTACTTCAATTCCGATATACCGCATGCTATGAAGGCGACTAACGGGAAGCAGTGTAAATTCCTGGCGATCGTAATGAAAGGGGATATTTGATCCGTGGCCATATATGAAGAATTTGTGGGTAGAAACAGAGATGATTTCGTTACCCTCGATGATCTGCAAAAGAACTATAAAGTAACGTATCCGGAAACATTTAACTTCGCGTACGATGTAATGGATAAGATCGCAGAGAGAACACCGGATAAGCCGGCGATCCTCTGGGTAAGTAAACATAACGAAGAGAAGAGATTTACTTTCGGTGATGTAAGAAAGTATTCCAATATGACAGCCAACTTCTTTAAGAGCCAGGGCATCAAGAAGGGCGACCGTGTCCTCCTGGTACTCAAGAGAGGCTACCAGTTCTGGTTCTCGGTACTGGCACTCCACAAGATCGGTGCCGTTACCGTTATGGCAACAAACCAGCTGATGGCGAAAGACTACGTCTATCGTATCAACAGCGCGCACATCAAGATGGCGGTCATCACCGGTGATGACGACTGCACCGAGAGATTTGATGAGGATATGGACCAGTACGATCACGAGGTCATCCGCTGCGTTACCTGGGGTAAGAAGAAGGAAGGCTGGATCGACTTTGATGCGGAAGTGGCTAAGCAGAGCGATGAGTGGACACGTCCGACCGGTGCAGAGGGAACGGTAGCGACCGACCCGATGCTGATGTGCTTCAGCTCCGGTACGACCGGTTATCCGAAGATGGTTCTTCACGACCATACTCTGCCGCTCGGTCACCTCTTTACCGGTGTATTCTGGCACAGAGTAGAAGATGGCAAGCTTCACTTCACCATCTCCGATACCGGCTGGATGAAGTGCATGTGGGGTAAGTTCTACGGACAGTGGTTCGGCGAGGCGACCCTCTTCATCTATGACTTTGATAAGTTCAACGGCGCGGATATCTTAAAGAAGATCTGTGACTACAAGATCACGACCTTCTGCGCTCCGCCGACGATGTACCGCTTCATGATCAAGGAGAGCTTCGAGGGCTACGACTTTTCTCACCTCAAGCACTGCTGCACGGCAGGTGAGGCCCTGAACCCTGAAGTATATAACCAGTGGCTGAAGAACACAGGCTGCAAGATCTACGAGGGATTCGGCCAGTCTGAAACATCCGTTGTCTGCGGCACTTACTTCCCGTGGGTACTGCCGAGAACCGGTTCTATGGGTTATCCGGTACCGGGTTTCCATGTAGCTGTTGTCGATCCGGACGGTAATGAGTGCCCGACCGGTGTGACCGGCGAGATCTGCATCAGAACTTCCGAAGAATACGGCGGACGTCCGGTAGGTCTTCTCCTCCGTTATGAAGAGAATCCGGAGGCTATGGCGAAGTCCTGGCACGACGGCCTGTATCACACAGGTGATACTGCATACCGCGATGAGCTCGGGTTCCTGTGGTATGTCGGACGTGTCGATGACGTTATCAAGTCTTCCGGTTACCGTATCGGACCTTTCGAGGTCGAGAGTGCTCTGATGGAGCATCCGGCTGTTCTCGAGTGCGCTGTTACCGGTGTTCCGGATCCGGTCAGAGGTTTTGCCGTTAAGGCGACCATCGTTCTGACCAAGGGCTACGAGCCTTCTGAAGAACTGACCAAGACACTTCAGAACCACGTAAAGAAAACAACGGCACCGTATAAGTATCCGCGTGTCGTCGAGTACGTCGATGAACTTCCGAAGACCACATCCGGTAAGATCAAGCGTGCGGATATTAGAAAGAAAGATATCGAAAAGCTGGAGGCAAAATAATGGGACGGACAGATAACATCAGTAAGGCTTTTGACCCGAAAGAGGCCGAGAGCAGACTCTATTCGGAGTGGATGAATAAAGGATATTTCAAACCCTCGGGCGATAAGACGAAAGATTCTTTCTGCATCGTTATGCCGCCGCCGAATATCACGGGCCAGCTCCATATGGGACATGCGCTGGATAATACACTTCAGGATATCCTTGTCCGTTATAAGAGAATGAAGGGCTTTGATACACTTTGGGTTCCGGGTACGGACCACGCATCGATCGCGACCGAAGCTAGGATCGTGGCGACGATGAAAGAAGAAGGCCTGACCAAGGACGACCTCGGAAGAGACAAATTCCTCGAACGTGCCTGGGAATGGAAGAAACAGTACGGCGGACGTATTGTTGAGCAGCTCAAGAAGATCGGTTCTTCCTGTGACTGGGATCACGAGCGCTTCACTATGGACGAAGGCTGTTCCGAAGCAGTAAAAGAGGTATTTATCAAGTACTATAACGAAGGCTTGATCTATCGTGGCGAACGCATCATCAACTGGTGCCCGAAATGCCTGACTTCGATCTCCAATGCCGAAGTTGAATATGAAGACCAGCAGGGCTCCTTCTGGCACCTTAGATATCCTTTCGAGGATGGTTCCGGATATCTGGAGCTGGCAACGACCCGTCCGGAAACGCTCCTCGGTGATACTGCGGTTGCCGTTAACCCGAAAGATGAGCGCTATAAGGATGTTGTCGGAAAGATGCTCGTTCTCCCGCTCGTCGGAAGAAAGATCCCTGTTATTGCAGACAGTTATGTTGATATCGAGTTCGGTACCGGTGTTGTTAAGATCACACCTGCACACGACCCGAATGACTTTGAGGTAGGCCTCCGCCATAACCTCGAGGTGATCACTGTCCTTACTGAGGATGCCAAGATCACAGAGGATTATCCGAAGTATGCCGGTATGGACCGTTATGAAGCAAGAAAAGCGATCGTTAAGGATCTCGAAGAGGGCGGATTCCTCATCAAGGTCGAGCCGCATGCCCATAATGTAGGTACCTGCTACCGCTGCGGTACGACAGTTGAACCTCGTGTTTCCCTGCAGTGGTTCGTTAAGATGAAGACTCTGGCAGAGCCGGCGATCGAAGCTGTACGCTCCGGCAAGACCAAGTTCGTTCCGGAAAGATTTGATAAGAACTACTTCAACTGGATGGAAGACATCCGTGACTGGTGTATCTCCCGTCAGCTGTGGTGGGGTCACCGTATCCCGGCATTCTACTGCGATGACTGCGGCGAACTCGTTGTAACCAAAGATGCTTCTGCAGTATGCCCGAAGTGCGGAAAGCCGATGCGTCAGGATCCGGATACTCTGGATACCTGGTTCTCTTCAGCACTGTGGCCGTTCTCCACGCTCGGCTGGCCGAAGGAGACAGATGACCTGAAGCGTTATTATCCGACAAATACACTCGTTACCGGTTATGACATCATTACCTTCTGGGTATCCCGTATGATCGTTGCCGGCTGTGCCCATATGAAGCAGACTCCTTTCGATACAGTCCTGATCCACGGTCTTGTCCGTGACTCCCAGGGCAGAAAGATGAGTAAGTCTCTGGGTAACGGTATCGATCCTCTCGAGATCATCGACCAGTTCGGTGCGGATGCACTGCGTTATGCGCTCGTTACCGGTAATGCTCCGGGTAATGACCAGCGTTTCCAGCAGGATAAGATCGAGGCCGGCAGAAACTTCGGTAATAAGATCTGGAATGCGATGAAGTTCGTCCTGATGAACTGCGAAGAGGATCTTTCTTTCGATGATGTGGATCCTTCCAAGTTTACGCTGGAGGATAAGTGGATCCTTTCCCGTATGAACCAGGTCATCAAGGAAGTTACCGATAACTTCGATAACTACGAGTTCGGTGTGGCTCTGTCCAAGATCAACTCTTTCATCTGGGAAGAATACTGCGACTGGTATATCGAGATCGCGAAGTCCCGTCTTTTCGATAAGGAATGTGCAACCAGAAAAGAAGCACAGTTCATCTTAAATGATGTCCTCGGCAGATCCATGCAGCTGCTGCATCCTTTCATGCCGTTCCTGACAGAAGAAGTCTATAGATATCTGGTACTTACGGCGAAGAAAGATTCCATCATGATCTCTTCCTGGCCGGAATACCGTGAAAACGAAGTCTTCCTGCAGGAAGAAAAGCAGATGGAGATCCTGATGGATGCGATCCGTTCGATCCGTAATGTGAGAACGGATATGGGTGTTATCCCGTCCCGTAAGATCGGTATGATCCTCGTTTCCTCGGATGCGAAGAACCGTGCGATGTTCGTGGATGGTAAGGCATTCCTCGAGCGTCTGGCCAATGTAACCGAAGTGGAAACAAAGGAGACCAAGGAAGGTATCCCGGATACGGCGGTGGCATGCGTATGCTCTGCCGGTGAGATCTATATCCCACTTGAGGACCTGATCGATATCGACAAGGAACTCGAACGTCTCGGAAAAGAGAAAGAGAGACTCGAAGGTGAGATGAAGCGTGTAAACGCGAAGCTGGCGAACGAAGAGTTTGTCAAGAAAGCACCGGAAAAGGTCATCAACGCGGAGAGAGAGAAGCAGGCCAAGTATCAGGAGATGCTGGATAACGTTCTTTCAAGAATCGATGCACTGAAAAAATAAATAGGTTCGGAGGGTTATTTATGAGTGAAGTTGAAGAGAAGAACTTAGAGATCTCTCAGGAAGAACTGGATAAACTGCCAAAGGACACTGTCCACTGTTTTCCGGCTTCCAAGACGCAGATCCTGAAAAGAAGGATCATCTGCCTGATCATAGCGGCTCTTGATGCAGCCGCTGCCGGTTATCTCCTGGCAGGTAAAACTGATCCGGGTCCGCTCCTGTGGTGTGTATTCGGTGCGATCATGCTCATCTGCATCGTCGTATTCATCCACACTTTCGTTATTGCGAAGTACCGTGTAGCGATGGACTATCAGAAGAACGAGGTGGCACTGCGCTACATGTTCAATAAGATCACGATCCCGTTTGATTCCTTTGACGCCAGAGAAGGTGCTGCAGACCGTGCTACACAGCTTCTGCAGAACTCCACACTCGGTGCGAATATGGTAAAGGCGGATTACCTGGTACTCGATAACGTGTATGAGGAAGTCTGCTATCAGACATCATCGAAGGATCTTGCTTCGAAAGAAGACTTTGACATGCTGGCAAAAGAGGCAAAACTGGTTTCTTCCGTCTATAAGGCAAAAGAGAAGTACGATGCCCTGAATGTAGATGAGAACGATAGCAAGAAGGATTCCAAGGACGATACCGTGGATCTGGTAAAAGAGGCTATTAAGGAAGAAAAGGCAGAAAAAGCCGAGAAAGCTGCAGAAGAAGCTGCTGAAGCCATAAAAGCGGATGCGGAAGAAGCAGTGGAAGAGGTCAAAGAAGAGATTTCGTCCGAGAAGAAGGACAGCGAGGAGAAGTAAGTCAAAGCGAACTGATCTTTAGTTTCTGTAATTGACGAAAGACACTTCTGCTCGTAAAATAAGGTTTGGTGAAAATTTATTTTCATATATAACAAATAACACAAAGGAGAACATACTTATGCCATTAGTTACTACTACTGAAATGTTCAAGAAGGCATATAACGGCGGTTACGCTGTAGGTGCTTTTAACGTAAACAACATGGAGATCGTTCAGGGTATCACAGAGGCTGCAGGCGAACTGAAGAGCCCGGTTATCCTCCAGGTTTCCAAGGGTGCTAGAGCTTATGCTAACCACACCTATCTCGTAAAGCTCGTTGAGGCTGCTGTAATTGAGAATCCGGAGATCCCGATCGCTCTGCACCTTGACCACGGTGATTCTTTCGAACTCTGCAAATCCTGCATCGATGGTGGTTTCACATCCGTAATGATCGACGCTTCCTCCAAGTCTTTCGAGGACAACATCGCTCTTACCAAGCAGGTTGTTGAATATGCTCACGCTCACGGCGTTGTTGTTGAGGCTGAGCTCGGAACACTCGCTGGTATCGAGGACGAAGTAGTTGTTGAGTCTGGTCACGAGTCCTACACACGTCCGGAAGAAGTAGAAGAGTTCGTATCTAGAACAGGCTGCGACTCCCTGGCTATCGCTATCGGTACTTCCCATGGTGCTTATAAGTTCACCGCTGCACAGTGCACAAGAAATGAGGATGGTATCCTCGTACCGCCGCCGCTCCGTTTCGACGTTCTCGAAGAGTGCATGAAGAAGCTCCCGGGCTTCCCGATCGTACTCCACGGTTCTTCTTCCGTTCCGCAGGAATTCGTTAAGATGGTTAACCAGTATGGCGGAAATATGCCGGATGCTGTTGGTATTCCGGAAGAGCAGCTCCGTAAGGCAGCTACACTTGCAGTCTGCAAGATCAACATCGACTCCGATATCCGTCTTGCTATGACAGGTAACATCCGTAAGTATTTCGCTGAGCATCCGGATCACTTCGACCCGCGCCAGTACCTGAAGCCGGCTCGTCAGGCTGTTAAGGATATGGTTGCTCATAAGATCAAGTATGTTCTCGGATCTGACGGTAAGGCTTAATCCCTTAATCGACAATGATATTTCAAAAGACCGGACCGGGTTTCCCGATCCGGTCTTTTTCTTTTCCGGAAGAGCCGTTCTTCAGGGAGAAGATTGTGATCGAAAAGAAAAGACTTGCTTTCCCTGATATATGCTATAATTTAATTTGTGTATATATGATTAATTAACAGGAGGAGAGACCTGAGTATGAGTTATATGCCTGCAAAGTCCCCAAGACCGAGTGGTGGCAATTCCCAAAGAACAATAACAGCGCAGCTTCGTGCGCTGGGTAACACAGTCGCGATCCTGGCAACGGTGTTTATGGTCCTTTTGGTAGCCTTTGTCTGGATGGTGACAGCGATCAATAAGAAATCCGTAAAGAACAGCGCTGATGATACGACGGTTACGACGACTACCGCTTCAATCAGTGAAGAATCGACGTCTGACACAGTCGCGACAGATACCTCTGTCCCTGAAACGACTCCTGAACCGACGCAGAATGAAGGTACCCACGCTTCCTATCCGGAAGGAACCAAGCTTATCGCACTGACCTTTGACGATGGTCCGTGTGAGTTCACTCCGCAAGTACTGGATACTCTGCAAAAGCACGGAATCCCCGCAACATTCTTCCTTCTTGGACAGAATGTTACCGGTACGGATCCACAATTACTTCAGCGTATGCTTGATCTGAAATGTGAGATCGGAAACCACACATGGAGCCATACGGTCCTTTCCAAGGTAGATGAGAATAAGGCTTACGAAGAACTTCAGAAGTGTGATCAGGCGCTTATGGATAAGATCGGACAGAAGGCAACAGTCATCCGCCCGCCGCAAGGCGCGGGACTTGCGAACCCCGGACTTTTGAAATATGCGCTGGAGAACCGTGAGTTCTGTATCAACTGGAATGATATCAGCTGCCCGGCGGACTGGCAAAAGCCTGCGATGGGAGATGCCCATTACACTGCCCAGCATGTTATCGATAACGCCAGCAGTTATGACTGTGTTCTTCTCCACGACTCCCATAAGTCCACAGTCGAATCTCTCGATGAGATGATCCAGGGACTGAAGGATAAGGGATATGTCTTTGTTACCGTGACCCAGCTTCTTGAGGCAACTTCTGATAAGATCGGCATTGAGGAAGCGAGGGCGCAGGGTTGGACGGACGCTGTGGAAGCGTATCCGGGAGGTCCGATCTACGGCGTAC
>R22__coassemble_1227_pt1 | contig 13429 bp, 8 predicted proteins | sample R22__metabat2_high_PE_049 | metagenome-assembled genome bin R22 | reverse complement strand
TTCCTTACCGAAAGTCTGTACACGGACTTCGATGGAGTCATCGACACGGCTCTGGGTGCAGCCCGGAGCAGCCTCTGTCTGACCGTAAACGATCGTGATCTCTTTCATGTTCATCTTATTCACAACGTCTTCCATGACCGGGATCGGACACGGAGAACCTGCCATGATACCTGTTCTCATGTAGGAGAAGTCTGTCTTTTCAAAGTCAGGATTCTCAAGAAGTGCGATAAACATCGTTGGAACACCATGCATCGCAGTAACGCGGCGGGCGGTGATGGAAGCAAGTACTTTTCGAGGAGAGAAGTAATCGAGCGGAACCATCGTAACACCGTGAGTTACGGAAGCAGTCATGGCAAGTACCATACCGAAGCAGTGGAACATCGGCACCTGGATCAGGAGTCTGTCCTCGGTGGAGAGGTTCATGCAGTCACCGATGCACTTACCGTTGTTGAGAACGTTTCTGTGGGTGAGCATAACGCCCTTCGGGAAACCTGTTGTACCGGATGTGTACTGCATGTTGCAGACTTCGTCCGGCTGTGTCGCATCGATCATCGCACGCAGATCCGCGTCGCTGACTTTGCCGTCTGCGGTCTCGAACTCATCGTCCCAGAAGAAGCAGCCGTCGTAACGGTTATCGATCGTGATAACGTTCTTTAAGAACGGAAGTCTCTCGGAGACCATCTCGCCCGGCTTGGATTTTGCAAGTTCAGGGCAGATCTCGTTGACGATATCGACGTAGTTGATGTCCTTGTAGCCGTCCATCATGACGAGCGTGTCGGAATCGGACTGGCGCAGCAGGTACTCGATCTCGTGGATCTTATAGGCAGTATTTACGGTAACCAGAACCGCACCGATACGTACGCAGGCCCAGAATGTCAGGAACCACTGCGGACGGTTGGTGGCCCAGAGCGCTACGTGAGAGTCCTTCTTGACGCCCATTGCCATGAGCATCTTGGAAACACGGTCTACGTCATCTCTGAACTCGCTGTATGTTCTTGTGTAGTCACGCATCGTGTAAGCAAAAGCAGTCTGATCCGGGAACTCGGTCGCGACCTTATCGAGCATCTGACCGAAGGTCATCTCGACGAGCACGTCCTTCTCGAACATTCTCTGGCCCTTGCCTTTTTCGACATACTTGATATTGGACGGAACGACCTCGATCGGAGCCTCCGGACGAACCTGTGCCTTACTCTCCTTCTTAGAGGGCTCGATCACTTTCTTGGTGCCCTTGGTCTTCTCCCAGGTACGTACGAAGTTGATGAACTGCGGGAATACGATCGCAGCGCTCTCGATCTCTCTTGCCCATCTCTTTACCCACTCGAGGGATACGAATCCGTCGTAGCCGTTTTTATCCAGCAGCTCGAAAAGCGCTTCCAGCGGAAGATCGCCGTGTCCAGGCAGACGGTAAGCCACGGTTCCGTCTTCTTCCTTGATGGAATCCTTCACGTGGATATAGCAGACATACTCACCGACATTTGCCCATGTTGTCTCGACGGACTCGCCGAAATAGCGGAACGGGTGATGCACGTCCCAGAGTACTTTTACATAAGGAGAATCTACCGCCTCGATGAGTTTACGGAGACGGGATGTATCCGCATAGACACCGTTTGTCTCAACAAGGAGAGTAACGTTCTTGCCTTCGCACAGAGGTGCCAGATCCTTAAGAGCGGCGACGATCTTCTCATCATCGACTTCGCCTTCCGGTGCCGGATGGGCATCGGCGAGGATACGTACATAGGAAGCTCCGCACTTATTGGCGAGTGCGACATATTCACCGATCTCGGTCGGCGCGATCTTGGCGCCGTCTTCGTAAGCCAGTACGCAGTTAGAGGAGAAGCATGGAATCTCCAGACCAAGCTTTCTAAGGTTTTCCATGGTGCGGTCCACTTCCGATGGAAGGAACGGCTTTGCATGGGACGCAGTGATCTCCTCACCAAGTCCTCTGATTTCGATTCCCGCATAGCCAAGGTCGTGAGCCATCGGATAGATATCCTTCCAGGACCACTCGGGGCATGCCAGTGTAGAAAAAGCAAGCTTCATCGCCATTTCGAAAAACCTCCGTCAAAAAAGCCGTGATACATCATTGCGGAATATCACAGCATAGGATTATTTAACGGGATTAGCATACACCCATATAAAAAGAAAAGGAACGGTTAAATTGCGCTTTGGGGCAAGAAAGGCAAAAAAGCGGAAGAAAACGCAAACTCCTATGACCTTACGGGGTACGGCACCGCCTTTTCCTCGCGAAAAGAACTTGTCAGGGATACCCCGGCTGGCCGGCCGTTTTTCCGTCAGGCCGTCAGACAGGCTTCGTCTCGAAAAGCACTCCTACCTCGTTTTCCAGGATCGGGCAGCCCCAGATATTTCCCTGTACGAAGTCGCACTGATACTTCGTGAGGATATCGAGCTGTCTTCTGTCATCGACACCTTCGGCGACGACCTTGATCTTCATCTGGTGCACCAGACCGATGATCGAGCCGACCATGAGACGCTGGGCATTCTTGATCGGGAGCTCATCGACGAACGACTTATCGATCTTGAGTACATTGATCGGGAGCTGCTGGAGATAGTTCAGTGAAGAGTAACCGGTACCAAAGTCGTCGAGTGCGACGGTAATACCCATCGCGGAGATCTCTTTTAAAATTTTTACAGCATATTCCACATTAGAAACCATGACGGACTCGGTAACTTCGAACTCGAGGTTCTTCGTATCGACGCCGGTCTTCTGGATGATGCGCTTGACGGACTGCAGGAACATCGGGCTCATCAGCTGGACAGCGGAAATATTGACGGACATGATGCCGTCCCAGTTATATGTCTCTTTGATGCGGTTCAGCGTCAGGCACGCAGTCTCGAGGACCCACTCACCGAGCGGTACGATAAAGCCGACAGACTCGGCAACCGGGATAAACTCCGTCGGCGGGACTTCGCCGAATCTCTCGGAATTCCATCGGCAGAGTGCCTCGAATCCGCGGAGCTTTCTCTCCTTCATATCAAACTGCGGCTGGAAAGCAAGATACAGTTCCCTGTTCTTGATCGAACTCAGGAGCTTGCTCTCGTACTTCATCTTGCGCATGATGTCGTCCTTCATCTCTTTTCTGAAGAACTGCACCATGTTCTTGCCGTATTCTTTTGCCTTATACATCGCGGTCTCCGCGCACTTGATCAGCTCGGCGGATGTCGTGCCGTCCTGCGGGAAGAAGGACACACCGAAGCTGGCGGTCACGGTGTACTCGGACTCTTCGATACTAAATGGCTTGGAGAGTGTATCTCTTAAATTCTCAACATAATTGAGCATGTCTTCGTCCGAGAACTGGCGCTGCACGATGATCGCAAACTCATCTCCGCCCCAGCGGCCGATCATGTCTTCCTGATCGATCGAGGAAGTCAGGCGGGATGCCGCGGACTGCAGCACCATATCACCGACCTTATGACCCATGGAGTCATTGATCGTCTTAAAGTTGTCGAGATCCACATAGATCAGGGCAAACGGCATATTCTTGTTTGAAAGGATACTGATCAGAAGATCCATACGGTCGGTGATCTTCACGCGGTTCGGAAGGCCGGTGACCGTATCGAAGTGGTTCATCTGGTAGAGACGTTCCTCATTCTCCTTCATCGCACGGTTATATTCCTTAAGAAGCGTATTCTGGCGCTTCGTCTCTTCTTCTCTCTTCTTAAGATCGGTATTGGCCTGCTCGAGTTCTTCGGTCTTTGCGGCGACTCTCCCGATCTCCCGCGCCACGCGGCGGTTATATGCCAGGATGATGCCGACGATGATCAGGCTCAGGATCGTTGTCGCCAGACCGTTCAGTGCGAAAGTATCATCGAACCGGATCATTGCCACGATCGTCGCGACGATCTGCAGTGCCGACACTACGATCACCGCATAGAAACCCTTGGTATTCAGGGACAGTACGATCAGGATCGAGAGCATGAGCTGGACGAGAGAAAAAACACCGCGGAAAGGGACCAGGAAATCAAGTGCGGAAACAGAACCGACTAGTGCATTTAATACAGCGAAAAGGAGAAAGAAAATCACATATGCGGCGATCTTCAGTGCAGCGAAACGCTGTTTCTCAGCAGGATGTAAACTGGTATCTACGAATCTTCCTATGAAGGATGATTCGTCCTCTTGAACTTCTCTGTTATCCATATCTTGCGCCATATCTGCCCCCACTCCCATAGTAAATATACGCAATTCCAATTATGCACGAAAAGCACTCAAAATACAGGTGCTTTTCGAAAAAAGTTTGAAAAGTGAAACATTCTATCTGCCTAATGGTATAATTTTTTTCATTAAGAGTAAATGCAAAGAATTTGATATTTTAGGAGAAAAGCATGTTTTTACCAAAAGCCGCGATCTTCGATCTGGACGGAACGCTTCTCGACTCCATGTGGGTCTGGAGGCAGATCGATGCTGATTTTCTGGCCGCCCACGGACATCAGATCACCCCTGATTATACCGATGCCATCAAGTGTATGGGCTGGGAAGAGGGTGCCCGCTACACTATCGACAGATACGGTCTTTCCGCGACTCCGAAGCAGGTCATCGAGGAGTGGTTCGATATGTGCGCGGACTACTACCGCACGAAGATCACGATGAAGCCGTTCGCCCGCGAGTACCTCGCTTTTCTGCATGAACACGGCGTCCCGATGGCGATCGCGACCTCGATGGAGCCGCAGCACAATATCGACATCATCCTGGATAAATACGAGCTTCGCCCGTTTTTCCAAAATGTCACCGTCTCCACGGAGGTCACCCGCGGCAAAGGTTTCCCGGATATTTATCTTCTCGCCGCTTCCCGCCTGGGAGTGGAGCCATCGGACTGCGCGGTCTTCGAGGATATCTTAGGCGCCATCCGCGGTGCCGCCAAGGGAGGATTCCAGACCGTCGGCATCTACGACACCGTTTCCGAAGGTGATTGGATGGATATAAAAGAAGAAGCGGACATCGCTGTCCGCTCCTGGAGAGACTTGATCGATTGATCCCGCGCCGCGAATCAGTTATTGATCCCGCGCCACCGGCGATCTTCGCGCCGCAAATCACAATAGCTCGGAGCGAAGCAGGGGATCCGGCGCTCAGATAAATAACCGGATGATCCACCAGATCAGACTAAATGCCAATACCGCAAATACCACACGGATGACGATATAGATGATCATCGTGATCAGTCCGAGGATCCATCCTACTTTCGCGATGTCTTTTTTCGGTCCGCCACACGCATGTCCGACGATACCGAGGATAAGCGCCAGGATACTGTTCAGAAGGAACGGATTGAAGAAAATACTGATCATTCCGAAGATAAGCGCTAACACACAGATGCCGTCATTGTCCGGTCTTCCCGGATTCTGAAGGTTCTCGGCATACGCCTGTCTGTCCTTATCATTCATCGGGAAAGTATTCGGAGTATTCTGCAGTGGCTTCGGCTCCGGGGTCTTACTTTCCGTATCCGGAGCAAAACTCTGCACATTCTGATATGAAGACGGGGCCGGCTGCGGGAGCGGCGGCACCGGCGGGAACCCGGAAGTTTGCGGCTCCGGCGTATCCGGGAAAACGTCCAGTGCTTTTCCACATACTTTACAGAAGCGCGTGCCATCCTCGCTGACGTGTTTACAATACTTACAGATCGACATTTCCTACTATCTCATTTCTATCCCGGGGAAGAATACTATCGGATCCTACCTGTCCGCGGCAGATCCGTCATCGCCCGGAATGGTTGAAAATTATTTATTATAGAGTTTTTTCTTCGCGTACTCCGGCTCGCAGGTGATGTTGATGCCGAGTTTTCTGAAGACGCCCTCATCCACGCCGGAAAGAATCGTGGTCGAGTGTGCATCGCTGTGGCGGAGGTTATTGATCTGCTGCATTGCGAGCTCGGCAACCGGGTTCGTCGCAGCACTCATGGCAAGCGCGATCAAGACTTCATCCGTGTGCAGTCTTGGGTTATGGTTGCCCATGTGGTTGACCTTCAGATCCTGGATCGGCTCGATAACATTCGGCGAGATCAGGGGGATCTCATGCTGGATACCGCCTAGAACCTTGAGTGCATTCAGAAGAACGGCGGCCGAAGCGCCGAGGAATTCGGAATTCTTACCGGTCACGATCTGTCCGTCCGGGAGCTCAAGCGCGACAGCCGGACCATGCGTGGACTCCGCGCGGACGAGCGCTGCGGAAACGACACGGCGGTCATTGACCTCGATGCCGGACTTATTCATCAGCAGCTCGATCTTGCTGACGTCCTGACCTTCGGAAAGGCCCTGACGGACCATGCACTTCGCCTGGTAGTAGCGGCGGATGATCTCCTGCTTGCTGGCTTCACGGCATGCCTCGTCATCGACGATCGCAAAGCCTGCCATATTAACGCCCATATCCGTCGGGCTCTTGTACGGGGACTCGCCGTAGATCTTCTCGAAGATCGCATTTACGACTGGGAAGATCTCGACGTCACGGTTGTAGTTAACGGTGGTCTCGCCATAGGCCTCGAGGTGGAACGGGTCGATCATATTTACATCGGCGAGGTCCGCGGTCGCTGCCTCATAAGCGATATTTACAGGATGGGTCAGCGGCAGGCTCCAGATCGGGAAAGTCTCGAACTTCGCATATCCTGCTTTGATACCTCTTCTGTTCTCGTGATACAGCTGGGAGAGGCAGGTCGCCATCTTTCCGGAACCCGGGCCCGGAGCGGTAACAACGACGAGAGAACGTGTCGTCTCGATATATTCATTCTTACCATATCCTTCATCACTTACGATGAGCGGTACATTCATCGGGTAGCCCGCGATCGGATACTGCTTATATACCTTGATGCCCAGCTGGTGCAGTCTCTTAGCGAACTGCTCAGCCAGAGGCTGGTTCGTGTACTGGGTGATCGTGACAGAGCCGACATACAGTCCGATCTCGGTAAAAGCATCGATCAGGCGGAGCACTTCCTGGTCATATGTGATGCCGAGATCACCTCTTCTTTTATTCTTCTCGATCGCATCCGCATTGATCGCGATGACGATCTCGACTTCATCCTTCAGCGCCATGAGCATCTTGACTTTGCTGTCCGGCTCAAAGCCCGGAAGAACACGGGAGGCGTGGTAATCGTCGAAGAGTTTTCCGCCGAATTCCAGATACAGCTTACCGCCGAATTTACCGATACGGTCACGGATCTTCTGCGACTGCATCTGCACGTATTTTTCATTGCTAAAGCCTACTTTAAACATACTGTTTCACGCCCCTTTTGCCGGAAGATCTTCCTTCCGCCCTTGTTCTTTTACAAATAAAAAGAGCTCCTCGCGAAGTTTTCTTGAGAAGCTCGTCAGCCTTTTTCAACGGCTCTTTGCAATTATAACACATTTTGTTATGCTGTCTATATTACATTCCGTCAAAAAGGAGTACTTTTTTATGCGTTTTCTGATCCAAAGAGTGACCTCCGCCAGAGTCGATGTCGAGGGCAAGACCGTCGGTGCGATCGACCAGGGATTCCTTGTTTTTATAGGAGTAAGTAATACAGATACGAAGGAGATCGCCGATGGTATGGTCAAGAAACTCATAGGCCTCCGCATCTTCCGTGATGAGGAAGGGAAAACAAATAAAAGCCTCGCCGATGTCGGCGGCAGTCTCCTTCTCATCTCGCAGTTCACGCTCTACGCCGACTGCCACCACGGCAACCGTCCGTCATTCATCAATGCAGGTGCCCCGGATCTGGCCAATGATCTATACGAGTACATCATCGATTCCTGCAAGGCCGTGATCCCGAATGTGCAGACCGGTGTTTTTGGCGCGGATATGGCCGTTTCGATCGAAAATCAGGGGCCTTTCACGATTATCCTCGACAGTGAGGAGATCATAAAGAAAAAGCAACACTGTCCGTCCCCCGGGCATTCTTCCGAGTCATAAAGCCTGAAAACACCACTCCGGCCACCTTCATTCTTCTGCAGTTGAAAACCCCGGTCCGAATCGCTATAATACTTTCAGCGCATGCTTCGATCGTTCAACGGATAGGACTGCAGTTTCCGGTACTGCCAATGCGGGTTCGATTCCTGCTCGGAGCGCCAATTGAAAATCAAACGTCTCCATGCTCATGCCACGGATCTCTCGTGATCTTGCTGCGCCGGAGACGTTTCTTTTTTCCCTGAAAGAATCCATCGCACTCTCCGGACAAGTGCTTCCCGAAACAAGGAGTTACCTATGCCACAGAAACTGGACTGCTACATCATGACCGACGACCATTATTTCCGCTACCGTACCGGGGCGATCATCCTACAGGGCCGGAAGATGCTCTTTGTGCAGAATTGTCTCTCCGATTACTACTACATGATCGGCGGCGCAGTACATCTCGGCGAGACGTCGAAAGACTGCATCGAGCGCGAGGTCTTCGAGGAGACTGGAGTACCATGCAAGGCCGTCCGCTGCGCCATTATCTGTGAGAACTTCTTCAATGGTGACCGTCTGGACGAGCGGATCTCCGGCAAGAAGTGCCATGTCCTGGAATTCTATTATCTGATGGAGGCACCGGAAGATAGTGCTTTTGCCGGGGAGACCGACACCGATGAGAAACTCGTGTGGCTCCCGCTCGATGAACTCGACAAATACGACGTCCGCCCGGTCATGCTGAAGTCGAAGCTGAAGGAAGCGATCGAAAGCAGCACAGTGATGCACATCGTGAACAACGATATCGGATATGAGTCTTGACTCTCCCCCTGGGGCACCCTTTAAAGTATAGAAAGACAGGAAATCAGGAACACTCCGGCAGGAAAGGATTTATCAGCATGGGCTATATTATGGATCTTCGAAAAGTACTCGGCCACCGGCCGATCATCATCCCCGGCGCAGCAGTGCTTTTCGCAAATGAGAAAAACGAGATACTACTTCATGAACGCGCGGACAACCATTACTGGGGCTATCCGGGCGGTTCGATGGAACTTGGCGAGAGCTTCGAGGAGTGTGCGAAGCGGGAGGCCTTCGAGGAATCCGGGCTGATCGCCGACAAGCTGGAGTTCCTCGATCTGGAGTCCGGCGAATCGACGCACTACATCTATCCGCACGGCGACGAGATCTACGTCGCGGGCGTTCTCTACCTCTGCCGGGAGTACCACGGCGAGCTGAAGATACAGGAAGAGGAGGTCGTCCGGCAGCGCTTCTTCGCTGAGGACGAACTCCCCTACCCGATGGATCCTATGAATGAAATGTTTATCAGAAAGGCGTTCCGCATCCTAAAAGGCGAAGCCTAGGAAAAAGCACTTTCCTGTTATCCTTCGATCTCTTCTGTCTTATAGATGAACTTCACCGAGCCATCCATATCATCAGCGATGCCTGCGTAGTTGCAGTATTCCTTCGATACTTCAAGTGTGGCGCGAAGTCTTGTAACAACTCCGGCAAGATCTCCATCCACAAGCTCGACGAGCTTCTGGATGCCCTTCTCGTTGAACTCTTTCATGCCGTCTGACAGCTGCATCGAACCGTCACGAAGTTTCGTCACGCCTTCCACCAATGCCGGAAGTCCATCCTTCAGTGTCAGGATACCGTCGCAGAGCTCTGCCATGCCATCCTTGACCTGCTTCGTTCCTTTCTTCAGATCCGAAGTTCCCTTTTTCAGTTCGCCCGCACCTGCGAGGACTTTTCTGACACCTCCGGTATAATCCAGAAGTCCTAAGTAGAATGCATTATATCCGTCGAGGCTTGCTTTCAGTGCGATCACTTTCTGTGCACCGGCGGAGGCTGCCTTCAGTTTCGATTGCACCTCATCGCCCGCCATCGTCTCGGAGATTGCTTTTTTCACCTGTGCATCTGTATTCTTATCGATCAGCGCCTTAATATCCGAAGACGCCATGGTCTCGCTGACCTTTGAGCTGATGATCTTCTGCACATCGGAAGAGGCCATCTGCTGATCGATCGCTGCGCTGATCTGGCCCTTCACCTGTGCCGTTTCCATCTGTGCATCCGTGTTCTGCGAAATCAGAGAAGCTACTTCAGAAGTCTTCATCTGCTGATCGACCGCTCCCTCGATCTTCTGCTGCGTGGAAGAATCGATCGCACCTGCTGCAATACCCTGCTCATACTGTTCTTTGGTCATGCCCTGTGACTCCAGGACCTTCGCAAGAACGCTCTCACGTACACTTGCAGTGACCGCTGTTTCTACCTGCTGGCGCACTGCCGCTGTCACCTTGCCGGAGACCTCCGCCTTTACTGCCGAAGTAACCTGAGATTGAACTTCTGACTGAACTGCCGCCGTGACCTGCGAGCGGATGTAGTCGCGTTTACCCTCGACCGCAGATGTTACTGTTTCCAGCGCCTGCTGATATACGGCCGAATCATCCAGTGATTTGATTACATTGTTGAGGACCTCTGAATAATTCGAGATCGTCATTTTCGGAACAGAGATCCCTGCTGCTGTAAGCTGTTCCTGCGCAGTTGCCAGAAGTGACTCGAAGACTTTCTTTGCTCCGTCATTCAGTTCAGCAGAATGGGAATCCAATTCGGACATACCGGCGTAAAGATCGCCCATGCCCTTATCCACTTTTCCTGCACCATCATCTACAGCGGCCGTTCCATTCTTAAGTTTTACTGCGCCGTCCGCAAGTTTATTCACACCATCGACCAGTTCTTCCGACTTGGTCAGAAGCGTGCACATACCGTCATACAGATCAGAAGAACCATCGATCAGCTGATCCATCGCATCGGTCAGTTCCTTCATCGAAGCGTTCAGATCCAGAGGCTCCTCCGAACCATCTGCTCCGGATCCGGCCGCACCAGTCCCCAGTGCTCCTCCGCTGAGTTTATCCGGGTCGATCTGGTTAAGAAGCTCGGTGGAAGCGATCGTTACAGTCATGCCGAGACTGAAGTTTACACAGTCTGCCGAGATCTCCACATAGTCCGGGATCTCCATCTTATCCGGTGTGAGCCCCAGATCTTCGGAAAGTCCCGGGAACGCAAATCCGACGACTACTGTCCGGCTTCCGTCATTGACGATCTTGCCGTTGGATACCGACACATTGGAGAATACGGCATTATCCATCAGCACACCCGTCAGCATCGTAAACGGTACATAGAGAGTCTCCTGTTTGCCGTCGATCTCCTTCGTGACAGACGTGTTGTTCTTATACTCGTAGCGGATCGTGACGCGTCCGCTCTTCCCGATCAGTTCCTCCGGCGTGATCGGCGATCCGTCGAGGAAATACGAAACCTTCATATCGACGGGAAGTTCTTTTTCAATATTACCCTGATAGTAGATATCGTCATTGGTGGTATCCCATACACGGGTATTCCCGCCACCCATCGTGAAGCTCTCTCCATCCTTCAGGATCGAGATATCCGGGAGTTCGGAGACATCTTCCACACCGGTCTTCCCGGCAGTATTTCTGATCCAGTCGCTGACGATGATTTTCTTGACCGATCCTTCACGCCCGGCGATCACATATACTGTTTCCTCTTTAAAAGCACTTTCCGGGGAGACCGCCCGTGTGCCCGCCGTGGTATCCATATATTTCATCAGATCACTGGAAGTATCGCCTGAAACACCGGAGATATCCGCATTCATCTGTCCTTCTGCCACCGGTTCCGAAGATCCGGAAGATCCGGACTTGGAGTAATGAGCGGCGACTGCGGAGGCTCCTACTCCTGCGCTTAAGATGCTTGCCCCGATGATCAAGGCCAGTGTTTTATTTGCCATTGTGTTGATCGTATTCATACATACAGCTCCTTTCTTGTTTGAGAAGACGAATAAGTATCACTTTTTTTCATACCGGCAGTCGTTCTTTTGATAAGGCCGTCAAACGGCATGAGCATGGACGGCAGTATGAAGATGACCAGGATCATGGAGATCACGGCGCCTCGAGCCAGGAGGACGCACATCGAACTGATCATATCGACATCCGAGTAGATCGCGACGCCGATCGTCGCTGCAAAGAGTCCTGTTCCCGATACGAGGATCGAGGGGATCGATGTTTTAAGTGCCGTCCATACCGCGTCACGGCACGCAAGTCCGTGCATGCGCTCTTCTTTATATCTGGTCGTCATCAGGATCGCATAATCGACTGTCGCGCCGAGCTGGATCGTACTGATAAATACCGGTCCGACAAATGGCATGCTCTGTCCCAGATAGTGCGGAAGTCCGAGGTTGATAAAGATCGCGAGCTCGATGACCGAGATCAGAATAAACGGCAGCGACACGCTCTTCGTAACAAATGCGATTATAAGGAATACCAGCAGGACGGATACGATGTTGACGATACGGAAGTCCTTATCCGTCGTCTCGATCAGATCCTTCGTGCACGGTCCTTCTCCGATCAGAAGGCCCTTCGGATCATACTTTTTCAGGATCACGTTCAGCTGGTCGATCTGATCATTCAGTTCGTCGGTCGCAAGACCATACTGCGAGTTGATCAGCATCAGTTCCCATTTGCCGCCTTTGAGGGTGCTCATGATCTCCTGCGGCAGAACATCCTGCGGGACATCCGCGCCGATCAGCGATTCCAGCGACAGGACATAGTTTATGCCATTCACCTTCTCCATCTCGGAGATCATCTTACGCGTCACGTCCGGATCGAGCGTCGAATCGGTCAGCACCATATGCTGTGTCGCCATTCCAAAGTCACTCTGCAGTTTTTTGTTCGCGACGACATTCGGCATATCCTGCGGGATCGACACGGAGATATCGTAATAGACTTCGTTGCTGGCTTTCTTATATCCGTAGAAAGACGGTACCAGAAGGATCGCAAACAGGATGAGGAATACCGGGAAGATCTTGATGATCCCTTTGGAAAAAGCACCTCCACCCGGAATGAGCGATCTATGTCTGCTTTTCTGCAGCGGCTTATCGAGTACCAGGATCATAGCAGGAAGTACGGTCACGCATCCGATCACACCGATGATGACGCCCTTCGCCATGACAAGACCGAGGTCACGTCCCATGGTAAAACTCATGAAGCACAGAGCGACGAATCCGGCGACCGTGGTGATGGAGCTTCCAATCACGCTGGTGAGCGTCTGCCGGATCGCGACCATCATCGCCTCTTTATTATCGGGGTATTTCTCTCTCTGTTCGTTATAGCTGTGCCACAGGAAGATGGAATAGTCCATGGTGACCGCCAGCTGAAGAACAGCGGAGAGTGCTTTTGTAATATAGGAGATCTCACCGAAGAAGATATTACTTCCGAGGTTAAGGATGATCATCATGCCGATGGAAAGAAGGAATACGACCGGGGCGAGGAAACTGTCCAGCAGGAGCATCATGGCGACAAGCGCCAGCGCGACTGCGATCGCCACATAGATCGGCTCTTCTTTCTCGCACAGTTCCTTGAGGTCGGTAACCAGCGCGGACATGCCGGAAACGAAGCACTCTTTATCCGCGATTTTTCTGATGCTCGTAATGGCCTGCATCGTCTCATCCGCCGAAGTGGATGTATCGTAGAAGACGGCCATGATGGTCGAGTGATCGGT
>R22__coassemble_1176_pt1 | contig 13789 bp, 12 predicted proteins | sample R22__metabat2_high_PE_049 | metagenome-assembled genome bin R22 | reverse complement strand
CATCACCTTCTTTCCCGGAACCATTTTCTTCGCCGGTGCCGGAACAGCCGGCGGACGCAGTATTTCTCTTTGAAAAGCACTCACCGGCGCCGAATGATGCGGCGCCGCAGCCGGAGCAGTGTTCACGGCAGGACGGAGTGGTCGTTTCCGCATGCGCCTTATGGCGCTCGGAGAGAAGGAATTTCTTATTTACACCGACACTTACGTGATCCCACGGGAGGATCTCCTCTTCCGAAAATTCTCTTGCAAAATCCTCGATTTTCATGCCGTGCTTTTCCAGGATCTCGACCCACTTTTCGAGCTGGAAGTGATCGTCCCATGCATCGAAGAAAAGACCGGACTGATAACCCTCAAGGAGCACCGGACCGAGACGTCTGTCTCCTCGTGCGAGAACGACTTCCCATACAGAAGAATCAAAGTCGTGCCATGCGTAGCGGATATTTCTGGAACGCAGATTATCTTTCAGAAGTCTTTGCTTGCGGATGAGTTCTTCCTTACTGTTCTGCGGCTCCCACTGGAATGGCGTAAACGGCTTCGGTATAAAGAGAGAAGTGGATACAGTGATATCGAGACGGCGCATCTTCTGTCCCGTCTCTCTTCCGACATCGAAATAGAGTTTTTCGATCCGCTTGGCAAGATCAGCGATCCCCAGAACATCCTCATCGGTCTCTGTTGGAAGGCCGAGCATGAAGTATAGCTTTACGGTGCTCCAGCCGCCCATAAATGCGAGGCGAAGTGCAGAAAAGATATCTTCTTCTCTGATGTTTTTATTGATGACATCACGCAGTCTCTGCGTACCTGCTTCCGGCGCGAATGTCAATCCGGATTTTCTCGTGGACTGGACCTTTTCCATCAGATCCAGAGAGAACGAATCGAGTCGCAGTGACGGAAGCGAAAGGCTCGTGTGATGTCCTTCAAATGTAGAAAGAAGATTCTCGGCAAGTTCCGGAAATCTTGTATAGTCAGATGTTGCCAGTGACAGAAGTCCCATCTCATCGTATCCGGTATTCTGCTCGAGTTGTCTTCCCTGCTCACAGAGAACTTCAACCGACTTTTCACGGACAGGACGGTAGATGAATCCCGCCTGGCAGAAACGGCAGCCGCGGATACAGCCGCGGAAAACTTCGAGATACGATCTGTCATGCACGACACGAAGATTAGAAACGACCGGAGAGGTCGGATATATGCAGTTATCAAGATCCTTGATGATGCGCTTCTTGATTTCCTTCTTCACACCTTCGTAAAGAGGCTTCACATCAGCACCTTTTTCTTTCAAATAGGAAACTTCATACAGCGACGGCACATAGATCCCCTCGATGGCATCGCAGTTACGGAGAAGCTCTTCCCGCGTCATCGGGTGATCGGTGTTTTTTGATAGTTTATACTCACGCACTTTTTCAGACAGTTCGAGGATCATATCCTCTCCTTCGCCCATCATGGCGATATCAAAGAAATCCGCCATCGGCTCGATGTTATATGCACACGGACCACCGCAGCAGATGACCGGATCATCCTCGCCTCTGTCCTTTGCAAGAAGCGGGATCTTTCCGAGATCCATCATCTGCAGGACATTGGTATAGCACATCTCATAGCCGAGCGTGAATCCGAGGATATCAAAGTCGCAGAGCGGCGTCTTCGTCTCCTGGGAATAAAGGGGGATGTTCTTTTCGCGAAGGATCTTATCCATATCGAGCCAGGGAGAAAACGCACGCTCACATGCGACAAAATCACTTTCGTTCAGCACATGATAGAGGATCTGAAGTGCGAGATTACTCATGCCGATCTCATAGATATCGGGAAAGCAGAAAGCGAAGCGGACATAGGAGGTCTTCCCTGTCTTTTCGAGTTCTTCCATCATATCTTCTTTGATGACAGCATTAAACTCTCCGCCCACATAGCGGGCCGGGCTCTCAACGGACATCAAGTCAGATTTACTTAGCGGTACAGGATACTGTTTCATTCGCGATATGCACATTCCTTTGTATATCATTTCTCCTATTTTACAGCAAAAAAGCTGACATGTCTTTTCTCCTCATACCCTTCTTCGGCAAAACTTGCCAATACTATCTCTTTGCGCTACGATACACGCGAAAGGAGTCTCTATCATGAAAGGATTCAAGATTGCAAACTTAATCACCAATATCATCGCGTTTGTTTACGCATTTTCATTCTGCGGACTTATCGGAGGTCTCTCTATCCTCGAACTGTGCTTTGGAAGCTTTGGAAAAGACCACAGGCTGATCACCGAAGCACTGGTTCTGTTTCTATCATGCGGCTTGATCTTCTTTCACGGGATTCTTCTTCTGGCTCTCGGCATCACCGCTTTCTCTAAATGGCGTGATGATCCTAAAAAGTATCAAAAGACACATCTGATCCTCTCGATCACCGGCATCGCCGGAACAGGTCTCATGTATCTTCTCTATTCCACAAATTCCTCTGGCGCCTATGAATCGCATGTTTTTGATCTATTTCGCTTCCGCGGCGAATTCCTCATTCTCGGGTACACCCTGTTCTGCGCAATCGAACTGATCCTTACGATTCTTTCCCGCACAACTAAAGGTAAAACAGGCATCGAGGCCGCAAGATAAGGATCCTTCGCTCAGTTTTCCCGGATCTCAATCTTTCCCTCATCGATCAGCCGGAGGAATATATCCGCGATCTTCGGGTCAAACTGCGTTCCCTTGTTTCTCTCGATCTCGACCTGAAACGTCTCAAAAGCATACTTTCCGGCATTAAATTCACGTAGATCCGGAACCGTCGCGACATACTCTCCCTCGCCCTTTCTCTGGTGGATCTCAAGAGAACCATTCCATGCAGACAAAAGATATGTATCCTGATCAAAAGTCAGTTTGTATGAGAAAGACTTTACATCATCTGATGTGTTATTCAGTATATAAAAATCATATGCTCTTTCTCTTCATAATCCAAGTTGCTCCTTGTCACCAACACTCTATAAATGCACATCTTGATGCTAACAGCAACATACGTATATTCTGTTTCTATTTCTTGCCAATCGTCATCCCACGTGGTCTCAAATGTATAACAAAAATCCAGGCCAAGCAAGTAAACATTTCCTGCTGCAAGAAAGGACGATGTTCCATTCCATGCATATACCTCATCTATTGTTCCCCAATTCACAAAAGAATGATAATCTTGACCAAAGGCTTGAGCTAATCACAGATATGTTGTTCCCAAATGAGGCTTGTCTATTTCTTGTTCAGAATAATGAACAAAACAAATATCCCCATATACTTCTTTGCACATTATACTCCATTTTTCTTCCGAAACCATCGGGAACTGTGGGCTGATCATATAAGTACAATACTCTCCTTTCTCATACGCACATGTAGATAGATTCGTCCACTTTTCAAGAGGCTTGAGTGTTTCAACTGAGCCACAAAGAATCAACTCGTTAACGAATGCGAAACAACTATTGTCAAGATGTGATAGTATTCGATTACTTTTCTCATCCAGGCGGCAAATATGCATACATGTTTTTTCTTTACTTATCATTCCAGATATAGGAAGTTGATTCGTCAGAATGATTATAGGCTTCATTCCAACAGGATGATCGCTGGAGATTTCTTCGCTCAAAATAATCTGCCATATCTGTCCATCGCCCTGATTATTTCTACAATACTCCTTTACTTTTTCTAAAACTATTCCAACATCTTCCCAGGACGTATTCTCTTGCACTTCAAAGATAAACTGCTTAATACTTTCATCGTTTTCACGAACAGAATCAAAAGCTACCCCATCATTATCAACTGATTTGCAGAACGAAATCTCTTCATGGAATCTCCTTTTATACTTCAACTCGTTAACTCCTTTTACAATCGGTTCCCAAAATATAAGCAAAAGCAAACCAATGAGCAAAGCCCCGATTAAAGAATCTATAATTATGCGCCGCTTCTTCATTTTTTTCCTCATAGTATTACACTCTCATACCAAATATACTCATAAGTTTCGTTTGAAAAAAGTGGGAACCCTTCGAAAGGAAGGATCCCCACCTGCATTATCCTAATCGGTTGGAATTACTTATTCTTCAGTCTCTTCTCCAGAGCCTTCTTCTCAGCCTCGTAACCCGGCTTACCGAGAAGAGCGAACATGTTCTTCTTGTAAGCTTCTACACCGGGCTGGTTGAACGGATTTACGGAATTGAGGTAACCGGAAATACCGCAGGCCTTCTCGAAGAAGTAGATCAGCTGGCCGAGCCAGTACTCGTTGAGCTCCGGAACGTGGATGATGAGGTTCGGAACCTTACCGTCAACGTGAGCAAGAACAGTACCCTGCATTGCCTTGAGGTTAACTTCGTTCATATCCATACCGGACAGGAAGTTCAGGCCGTCGAGGTTCTCCGGATCGTTCGGGATCGTGAAGGAACGGCGTGCCTTATCGATAACAACAACCGTCTCGAAGAGCATTCTCTTACCATCCTGGATGTACTGACCCATGGAGTGCAGGTCTGTCGTGTTATCTACGCCTGCCGGGAAAATACCTCTGCCGTCCTTACCCTCGGACTCACCGTAGAGCTGCTTCCACCACTCTGTCATGAAGTGGAAAGAAGGCTCGTAGTTGACCATGACTTCTGTTGTATAACCGCGACGGAGCAGGCAGTTTCTTGCGATAGCGTACTTGTAGCAATCGTTCTCCAGATCGACCTTCTTAAAGTCACGGGAAGCATCTCTTGCACCTGTCATGAGCTGACGGATGTCGATACCTGCAACAGCGATCGGAAGAAGACCTACTGCAGTAAGAACAGAGAAACGTCCTCCGACGTCATCCGGAACTACAAAGGTCTCGTAGCCTTCCTTGGTAGCAAGACCCTTCAGGGCTCCCTTTGCCTTATCTGTTGTCGCGTAGATACGCTGACGGGCTTCTTCTTTACCGTACTTTTCTTCCATGTAAGCGCGGATGATACGGAAAGCGATCGCCGGCTCAGTTGTAGTACCGGACTTGGAAATGATGTTGACGGAAACTCTCTTACCTTCGAGAAGATCCATCAGGTCTGCAAGATATGTTGCACTGATGGAGTTACCGCAGAACAGTACCATCGGAGCTTTTCTGACTTTCTTCTGTGCCACATTAGCAAAAGAGTGGGAAAGAAGCTCAATCGCAGCTCTTGCACCTAAGTAGGAACCACCTATACCGATAACCAGAAGGACATCGGAATCCTTACGGATCTTCGCCGCCGCCTTACGGATGCGGATGAATTCATTCTTATCGTACTTGCTGGGAAGCTCTACCCAGCCAAGGAAATCACTGCCGGGGCCGGTCTTCTTATGGATCATGTTGTGTGCCACTTCAACCTGCGGCAGCATCTTCTCCATCTCGCCTTCGGCAATAAAAGGCATAATGTTGGAAGTATCAAGACTAATCATAAATTTGTTCTCCTCATTCTCATTTATGTCAGATTCGGTGTCCTCACACCGCGTATAGTATAGCATTAAAACTCCGTCTGAATTGTCAAAATTGCTATAGATATGTTCAATTTGCGCTAATAATCTTCTAAAAAATAACGCTTTCTGACATTTATCAAGAAAAAATGAAATCGAAATCGGTTAAGTTAACAGTGCTTTTTTCGAGGTGGAAAATATCGTATAATGAACTACATCTTTTTTACTTAGGAGAATCTCAATGGCCAATACAGATCTGCCAAATGCCAAGATCATTATTCTGTTCATCCTCTCGAAGGTAAGCGGTATCCCGTCTTCACAGCTGATGGACTGCGCCATGGAATCTCTCTATATGGACTATTTTCTCTTTTCCCAGGCAAAGACCGAGCTTCTCGAGCAGCGTCTGATGACCGAAGGAGAAAGAAAAGGCGAACTCCGTAAGGATGCCTCCGGAAAGACGGTCCTAAGCTGTGACATCACGCCTTCAGGCACCGAGATCCTCGCACGTCTTCTCCCCTCTGTCCCTGCCGGGATCCGCGCTTATCTGACTTCCGCATCCCGTAACTGGGTTCATGATACCAATGAGTCGCAGAGCGTATATGCCGAGTATGCCCCGGATGATGAGGGGACATGGTACGTTGATCTTCGCCTGATCGAGCGTGGTTCAACTACGTTTGCACTCCGTATGGCGGCTCCGTCTGAGGAAGTCGCCGAGAGGACCTGCAAGCGCTGGGAATCCGCCACCGCTGAAACATACATGGAGATCCTGCGTCTGCTATCAGAGGAAAAGTGAATCCCCCACATTTTCCGTCGCCTGTTCAGAAGAACACCGAAAAGCTTCTGAATATGAGACTTATTCCGTAAGCGGTCACAAAGTTTGCTACGACCGCGTAGATGATATTCCTCGGAACAGATATTTTTTCTGTCGAAACAGTCTTTAGTTTCTTAGCGTACCAGAAAGCCTCGATGATCAGAATCACAAACTCCATGCACATAAATGCCTTATTGTAGTCAATTCCCGGCTTTGCCAAGAATATTATGATATTGAAAACAAACAACAAAGCCTGGGTGATGAGGTTAATGACAATAACAGGCTTTATGTTATCGTAGTGATCGAGTTTAAACAGCAGAAGAATAAGATACTCGACCAAAACCGTGATCGCGCAACAGATCAGTGATTCAATCACCAGTTGAGGTATTGAACTGAAAAGCGGGAACGACATCAGAGCATTTGTCTTCCAGTCATATATGCAATGAAAATGCAAGCTGTTACTTCTGATCGCATTACTGACTTGGACCTGCCCGTCCAAAGTGACGACCATGATTTTAAACGTTCCGGAGCCTTGAAAAAACTCGAACTCTTCATCGTCTTGTCCCGAAGATCTCTTATAAAACTTGCGATTATTGATAGAGTACAAATTGAACCAATCTTCGTTGTAATTGAAAATGGTCTGTATTGCCTTATTCTCTTCTTCGCTAAGCTCCTCGTCATAAGAAAACTTGGGATTGATGGAGTACTCGTCATAACAGAGAAAAGCAACATAATAATCCTTTGAAGGAGCGTTCTTTACCGTCACAAACACGCTAGGCTTCGGACCTATATCTGCGAACACAGTGGATATGCACACACACAAACACGACACCAATGCCAGTGTAAATGCCAGGAAACGACGACTTTTTGCCCTAGTCTTTTTCAGTTCCATAAAAGCACCCCAATGCTCTTTTTCTTAGCTCTTCGGTTTACTCTTTCAGCCAGCCTTTTTCTACACCACGGTCAAGGTTTTTCATGATCCAGTCATAGACCTCCGGCATGAATTCTTTGACGATGTGCGCGCGTTCTTCCACCTGAGCGCGTATAGCCCCGCCATCTCTCCAAGTGTGACCCTCGGTAAGTGTGTTGTGAAGGAGCGGCTGCGTGCGGTCTAGGCATGCCGCGTATTTCGCATCCACCGTTTCCATCGCGTCGAATTCTTCCCAGAGCGCACGAAGCTCGGCACCCTGTTCCGGAGGGAGCTGGGCATAAAGCTTATCCGCTGCAGCGGCCTCGCGCTCTGCCTTACTCGCGTTTCCTGCTACATCGTAAGCGAAAGTATCGCCGGCATAGATCTCGATAAGGTCATGGACAACACACATCTTGATGGCGCGCTCCACATTCGGCTCTTCGACGCAATACTCTTTAAAAAGCAGCGCCATGACGGCGATGTGCCACGAGTGCTCCGCATCATTCTCATTTCTGATCCCGGAGATCAGCATCGTTCTTCGATACACGCTCGTCATCTTATCGATCTCCGCAGTGAACTTCAGCTGCTGATCAAGTCTCATATTTCCAGAGCTTAAGAAATCTTCAATACCCATTTTCTGCTTTCCTCTCTTTTCCCATCAGTTTATATCGTGATGACCGCCATCACTTTTTCCCCGTAATGTAGTAAACAGCAAGTGCTGTTCTGTGCGATAGTCCTTCTTTGGCAAGGATCGAGGTGATGTAGTTTTTCACCGTGCCTTCGGAGATGAATAACTTGCCTGCGATCTCTTTATTGGAAAGGCCATCGGCAACCGCGCGCACGATCTCAAGCTCTCTTTCGGTGTAACCGCTCGCATCAAAGCCGCTTCCTGCCGGGGTGGCCGCCGCGCTTTTGCTGATCGACTCGAGAATGTTTTCTTCCATGACGCTCGTACCATTATAGACAGACTTGATCATCTGCTTCAGATGATCCGGTGTATGATTCTTGATCAGGTATCCTTTTGCGCCGTTTCCCAGCGCTTTCCGAACGAGATCATCATCATCGAAAGTCGTCAGGATCAGAACTTTTCCGAGGTCCTTCTCTACGATCTCTTTTGTCGCTTCGATACCGTCCATCACAGGCATCTGGATATCCATGAGGAACACGTCCGGTTTATTTTTCTCCGCGATCTCGATCGCTTCACGCCCATTACTCGCACAGCCTAAGACCTCGAAGTCGTCATCCACATCAAGGATGATCTTCATGCCGTCTCTTACAAAATCACTGTCATCTGCAATAATGACTTTAATTTTCTCCATGTCTAGTCCTCCTTCAGCGGTAGCAGCATCGTCACGGTAAATCCCGCAGCGCTTTCAAAAGAGATGGTGCCGCTGCATTCTCTGACTCTCTGGCGCATACCTGAGATGCCCATGCCGTCTTTTATTTCTGAACAGCCGATCCCGTCATCCGAGATACTGACGCGTACACGCTGCGCCATGACAACGAGCCGGATATCGATGCGGCTGCACTTACTGTATTTCATGGAATTGGATACCGCTTCAAAAGCATTATCCAGGATCACTTCCCATATCTTATCAGGGATCTGCGAGGTCTCTCCTTCGGTCACAAGCTCGGTCTGAACTCCCTTGGAATTGCAATCCTCGCACAGCTTATAGAGCTGGAGCATCGTGAGCTGGCGTTTCTCCGGACGTTCTTTCCTCAGGATCCCGCGGATCTCATCCATTCCTCCGCGGAGCTGGTCGATGACCGCCTGGATCATGGCCTCGGATTTCTCCGGATCTTTCTCCATCAGAACCTTGGCCGCTTCGAGCTGATATACCGAACCGTTGATGTTATGTCCGAGCTTATCGTGGAGCGTCTGCGACAGCGATGCGCGCTGCTCGAGGATCTGATTCTCCGCCATCATCATGCTTCTCCTCTGCTCCATCTTCGCTTCGTATTCCTTCTGCTGCATGTCGCGCTTCAGGTTCTGCTCATTGATAGTATCTTCGAGCATCTGCTTTCTATAGGAGCGGATGACGTAATTGTGCTGGAGATAAACGATCGCCGTGAGCGATACCGCGATCAGCCGGGTCACCATGCTGATCGGTCCCGGTATGAGAAAACCTATAACGGGGATCAGATAGATCCTTGCTTCCAGAGTCTCGAAAAGCGATAGAAAATCGTAGACAATAATGAAACCCAGGAGCATGAACTCCGTCTCTCCAATCGCCATCAGCACAGAGAAGAATCCAGCAGAAAAGATCAGACATATGAACTTACACTTCTTCGGAACGATCTCGAAGAGTGCCATCGATGCAAGATACATCGCCGTCAGAAAGAGCACCCACGCAGAGACCGGTGTATCTTCCGGTCTCTCAACGAATCCGTAAGCGCCGAAAGTGACCATCAGAAAGAGGCGCACCAGCACAAAATAATGACTCTTCAAACGTTCCAAAAGATTCTCCCCACTGATTTAGATCTGGCGACGGATCTTATGGCAAAAGCACCTGTCCGCGCCCTTTTAATCTTCCTTCATCATAATAGCATAAAATGCAACATATTCCTTTGATGAATCGTCTATAATGTAAGTACATGAAAAGGGGTGACACTCATGAGATCAAGACAGTTATTAGCAGGAATACTTATCTCATCCATTTTTCTGTCGATGGGTACCGGCTGTTCAAAAAAAACGAAAAGCAAATCAAACATAGCAACACTTGACCAGGCAAGCGGCGAAAATGCGATCTATGATCAGGTTGCTTCCAAAAGTTCCAAAGGAAAAACAAGTGATGAGGAACTTAAGAAGGCCTACTCCGAGTTTGTTGTCGGAATGGTAAACCGCTGTGCAGCAGATTCCGGCAACGAGAACTTCATGGTCTCTACTGACTCAGTGCTTTTCGCGATGGAAATGACCGCAGCCGGCGCAGATGGAGAAACACTCGACCAGATGCTCGGCACCCTCATGCCGGGAGTGGATAAAGAAGATGCACTCCTGTTTGCGGCCGACCGTATGGATCAGATAAAAAGCAGTCAGCTGAAGATCGCCAACTCCGTCTGGATCAATGAAAAATCAGAGCCCGCCTTCTTCAGCAATTATCTGAAGTATGTCGAGAATAATTTCGATGCAAAGATCGATGCGCTACCCTTCGATGCCAGCGGAGTCGGTAAAATCAATTCCTGGGTCAACGACAACACTGATGGAATGATCCCCACTTTGATCGATACGCTGGAATCAGATGACCTGATGGTTCTTGTCAATGCACTCTCATTTGATGCGAAGTGGAAAAAACCATTTGAAGCCAAAAACGTGGAAGATGGGTATTTTACCCGTGCAGATGGCGGCAGAGACAACTGTAAGTATCTCTGTGGAAAAAATGATGTTACCTTTCTGCACAACGATAAAGCCACCGGACTACTAAAAAAATACGATGGTGAAAAGTATGCTTTCATGATAATGCTCCCGGGCAAAGCTCAGGATGACGGAATCATGTCCGAGCTCGATGCTATTCTCAACGGCGGGACGACAACAAGTCACGAGGAAGAAGACGATGGAATAACCTACGATATTAATTCATTTATTGCCGATATGACGGTAGAGGATTATTGGGAGTTTTGGGAAAGCAAAAACAGTGATGATGTTGAATATGAATTCCCGGAATTTACGAGTGAGTATTCCACATCCATGAAAGATATTCTCATAGACATGGGTATGGAAGATGCTTTTGATGCCTCCAGAGCAGACTTCGGAAACATGAGTAACCTTAAACCTCTTTTTATCAGTGATGTAGTCCATAAGACGAAGATCGAAGTGAATGCTCTGGGAACCAAGGCAGCTGCCTCCACCGGAGTGATCATTGAGCACAATGACGTGATCCTACAGAGAAAGGTGATCTGCAACCGTCCATTCGCCTACGCGATCGTAGATCTGGAGACAGGCCTTCCGATCTTCTTCGGAACTGTTACGCACATTGAATAAACACTCATACATTTGTCATAAAAGAAAGGGCGGGAATTGATCTTCCCGCCTTTTCTTTATTTCCGTTATTCAAGGATGCAGACGAAGGATCACTCTTCTCCGTTACGAACCTTGATGCCGACACCTCCCAGGCTCAGTGTCAGGATCAGATAGGAGGCCGTGACGCAAAGCAGTACCAGATATGCTTTTCTGTCGCCGACAAAGATCATCTCGGTCGCGTCCAGGAACCACTTCTGCGGCATCAGTGAAGAGAGCGCCTTGATGGAGCTGGAAGTCGCATCCATCGGAAAGAAGGTTCCTGCCAGAAGCGAGGACAGCGAGAAGAGCGCAAAAGCCGCAATGTTTGCATTCATTACATCGCCGAGGATGACGCCGATCACCAGGCTTATTGAACTGAAGATCAGGCCCAGAAGGAACATCATCAGCAGGAACTTCGGTCTTCCGATGCCGAATTTCTCCGCATCGATGACTAACGAGAAAACTCCGAGAACGACCGTCATCAGGAAGCTCGCGATCGCGCTGATGATGAACTTCGATGCGAAGTACTTAAACGAAGACATGCCCGTCAGGTGAAGTCTCATGAGCACCTTGTCATGCTCGTCTTTGATGACTGTGTGGGCGATAAATATCCCGCAGAATACATATCCCAGTGTCATAAATGCTATCGCATATCCGATCGCGGTCTTTCTGTTTTCCTGCTCCTGCGAAAGCGCTCTGGAGGATCCGCCCGAAAGCTTGACGATCTCCTTTTCCGGAACACTTGCAAGTTTCTGGTTAAGAAGTTTGACTGCTTCCGGAGCCGTCCATTCCGCGACCGTCTTTTTGATCAGGGCAAGTTCTTTTTTCACGGAATATTCGAACATCTCGATACGTCCGTCGTCAGAAAGAACATAGATGGTCAGTGCCTCGTCTTCTTTTCCTTCCTCGAGAAAGCGGTCGAAGTCTTTATCGATATAAAGCGCAGCGCCCATGCGGTCAAATTCGCCGGCGTGCTTGATCTTCTCGTCCGCGGCGGCCTTATTCATCTCCGGCACCTTGGTCCGTACGATGGAAAAAGCACCTGTCCCGGCCAGTTTATGGAGCATGTATTCGGAGAGTTCGCTTTCAGAGGCGTCATAGACTTTTACGACAAATGCACCCTGGCTGCTGTAGTACGCGACTTTTTCATTCGCGCTGCCAAGTTCGGCAATTTGGTTTTCCGCCTGCTTTGATAGCGAGATCGAGTTCATCTGATGCTGGTTTAAAACGAATGTGGAAAGGATCGGAACGATCACCAGAAAGAACCAGAAACTCTTGTTTCTAAGTAATAATTTGAGACTTGATGTGATAAGTGTTCTCATGCTCTTCCCCTCCTTCTGATCGAGTTCGCCGCGACCGAGATCAAGGAACATACGACGGCGATTGCGGCGCAGTAAAGGATCGCGCTTGGAATATAGTTTGTCCTTCCGGACGCTGCCTGCTCGACCATTGCTCTATTGCAGTGATAGATCGGCGAGAGCTCCTTAAGGATCTGCGGGCGGTCCGAGAACATGTAGGTCTCGAAACTTCCGCCGAAGAATCCCGCGATCCATACAAGCGAGAAGGTCAGGATGACCGTGATGATCATGTTATCCGTGATGCTCTGGAACATCAGTCCCAGCGCAGATGCAGCCGCAGTCATGACTAGGAAAAGCACGCCTGCATAAAGTAAATTTCCCCAGTTTGTGCCAAAGCAGATCGCATTGAGGATCGCCGCGCCGATCGTTCCGAAAAAGACGACGATCGCAAGTGGCACGAATCGTCCCAGATAAAGCTGAAGATCGTTAAGTGCCGATACTGCATATCTTCTCCGGATGCCGTATTTCTTCTCACTCGTCAGAATACCCGATGCACAGATGATCGCACACCATGCGTAGTAGAGGACGAAGACGATCCCGTAGTAATCTTTTGAATCCACGGCCTTCAGGAAAGCCGGATGCTCGATATTGAGTTTGATGTCGTCAACAGAATCGATCCCGGCATTGGTCATATGATCACAGAAGGCCGACATGAAGTATTCCAGCGCCGCTCCCTGTGTCGGTTTTTCGGACACACGGTAGATCTTGTATTTCCCGCTTTCAAACTTCACAAATCCCGACAGTTCGTTTTTCGAGATCATCTCTTCGGGTTCTTCCTCGTCAAAACGGACAAAATCGATATCTGCCTGCTCGCCCGAGATCTTCAGCGCCTCTTCGGCGGTCTCCCAGATGCTTCCTGATTCGATCGAATATCCGCAGCGCATCTCCCCGCGCTCTTTATAGTTTTCCATCAGCTCGGAAAAAGCACTGATCAGGACAGCGGATACGATCACCGGGCAGATAGCAAACAATAGCACATTGACCCAGCTCCTGCCCATGAGCTTGGCATTGTTCTTGATTAGATACCTTATCATGATCAGATGTCCCTCAGTTTCTTTCCCGTAAGTGTCAAGAATACTTCCTCCAGCGTGATGGAAGATGTATCTTCAACGACCAGTTTCTTTAATTCTTCGGATGTTCCGGTCGCGATGATCTTGCCGTTATCCATGATGGCGATCCTGGTGCAGATCGCTTCCACTTCTTCCATATAGTGGGAAGTGTAGATGACCGTTGCTCCGTTTCTATTTGACTTCTTGATCCTCTCCAGAATGAAGTTTCTCGACTGCGGGTCGATACCGCCCGTCGGCTGGTAGAAGA
>R22__coassemble_1147_pt1 | contig 14069 bp, 8 predicted proteins | sample R22__metabat2_high_PE_049 | metagenome-assembled genome bin R22 | reverse complement strand
GTGTCATTCCATCAGGAGGAGTCATGCCATCCGGGGGTGTCTGGCCATCAGGCGGGGTCATGTCATCCGGCATCTGTCCGCCGTTTTGTCCATCTAAAGCTCCCCGGCCTTTACCACCGCGGCCTCCCCGGAAGTCTCCCTGGCCGCCGTTTCCGGGAAAGCCGTTATCACCATTCCCCTGAAATCCGTTCTGTCCGTTATTCTGAAAGCCGCCGCGGCCGCCCATCATCTGATTCGTAAGAGAAGTAGTCTCCTGTCCGTTCACGATGACCTTTCCGCCGTTGAGCTGGCCTTCTCCGTCGTAGTCAAACGGATTCTGCGCATTTACTTCGATGTTGCCGCCATTGATATAGAGGTTGCCATTGCTGTCGATGCCGTCGGTATCTCCCTGCCCCATGGTGATCTTGAGGCTTCCGCCGTTGATCTCGATCGTCGGTGTATACGCATCGGATTTCTGTCCCGCATTGATGCCGTCATCGCTCGCATTGATCGTGAAGTCACCATCATTGATCATGACATAAGTGCCCTCAAGGCCTTCTGCGCCGTCGATCGTGTAGGTGCCGCCCTCGAACTCGAGCATGCCGTCGGTATGGATCGCATCGTCTTTACAGTCGATGGTATAAGTGCCTGCAGTAAAGAGGATGGAGTCATTCGTATTGATGCCGTCTTCCTTTGCGGTGATCGTGTAAGTGCCTCCGGTCAGGACCAGATCGTCCTTGCACACGATGCCGTGCCCGGCCGGCGAGGTGATCTCCACGCTGCCGGATCCATTGATGGTGAGGTCGTCTTTACTGAAGATGACGCTGTCGATATCGTTACTGTCTATCGCGGTAAAAGCACCTCCATTGCTGAGTTTGTTCTCGCCTTCGAGTGTGATATACACCTCGTCTGCAGAGACTACATAAATCGCCGCAGAAGTCGGGCTGTTGATCTCGCAGTCGCGAAGGATGAGGTGAACATCTTCCTCTGACCCGACATTGATGATGATCATGCCGTTATTCGTAGATCCGGTCACGATATAAGTACCTTCCTTCGTGATGTTGATCTTCCCTGCATTTTCCGTAAGTTCGATCTTCTCGGATTCCGCTTCGTTATAAGAAGTATCCTGGTCCTTATCCGTCAGTTTCAGAAGCTCGACCGATCCGGAAGATCCGTTCCCGGAAGTGGTCTTGCCGTTTTTATCCGCAGCATTCTTCGAGCTGTCCGCTGTATTTTTAGGATTTTCCGCTGCATCGCCGGATTCATCCGCACTCTCATCTGCGGCTGTTTTTTCTGTATCTGTGGAGGACTTATCCTTGCAGGCTGCAAGTGCGAAGGATCCTCCGGCGATCATGGTCGCGCTCAGTGCCAGCGCCAGCATCTTTTTCCTGTTCATGTACATTTCCTTTTTCATCGTTATCTCCTTTTCCCAGCCGTGCGGCCGTTGTTCTTACTTCTTCATTTACGGTCAGTCCCGCTCTCTGTCAGGCATCCTCCGCATGCCCGTCAGAGCTCCTCATTTTCTCTCGGCATCACGATCGACATCTGGATCTCCAGATTTCCGTTTCTGCACCGGAGCGCGTCGATCAGTGCTTTTTCCGAGGAATCATCCTTCAGTGTGATGTCATAAGACAGTTTGAATACCGAGCCCATGCCCGCGGTCTTTGCGGAAATCAGGCGGTGGGATGTAGTGTACTTCGCGAAGACATCGTCGAATTCTTTTCCGTAGTCCACATTCTCGGGGACCGCGATCCGCAGGCTCTTCCGCCTGCTGTTATCCTCTTCACCGAAGCCGATCATGCTGTAGAGCACGAGCACGAAGCTCATGATCAGGATGAAGATCGCCGCATAGATCAGAAGTCCCATGCCGCAGAGAAGGCCCCCCGCCATCGCGATAAAGATGGCCGTGATCTCTTTGGCGGTGCCCGGTGCCGAGCGGAATCTTACCAGGCTGAAAGTACCCGCCACGGCCACTCCTGCGCCGATGTTCCCGTTGACTGCCATGATGACCACACAGACGACCGCAGGAAGGATCGCCAGTGTCGCTATGAAGCTTCTGCTTCTTCTTGCTCTGTACATATATGCCATCGCGAAGACGATACCGAGGAAGAGCGCGGCCAGTACCGGCAGCAGAAATCCCGTGTAAGACACGGTCGTGTTTCCCATGAGTGTTGTATATAGATCGTTAGACATAGAGCAGTTCTCCTTTCATATCGAGCTCGGGAATGTCTTCCCGCAAAAGTGTTCCGATGATCTTCTGCCGGGCCCCGGCCGTTTCCATATAGTATTTCCCGTACTTGGAAAAAGAACTCTTCACGATTCCGTTTTCCGAGAGTGTCCTTGCGAGCCACATGGGGATCGCGCCGTCACGAGGGACTTTCACTTCCATTATGGTGAGGTCCTGATCCAGCACCGGGTCTCCGTAGGCGGGGGAACTTAGAAGCAGGTCTTTTCCCCTTGCCAGGATATTCGTATCGAAGGTGATCCGGATATCATCCTCGCTTCCACTGACCGGTGCATAAGCTTCTCTTTCGTAACTTAAGAACACCTTCGGTCCCATCCCGGATCTTTCGTAACGGCGGAGAAAATAGTCGATCTCATCTCTGATCTGGCGGAAGTTCGCCTGCTCGGAAGTTGTGCTGATATCCGGTTTTTCCCCGCCTGCGAGAAGCCAGTCCATCGCCTGGAACGCCGGGACTTCGATCCTTCTTTTATAGACGATCCCTTTATACTTTTTCTTCAGCTCGACAAAGACATCGTCTTTGTCTCCTACCTGCCGGTAACTTCGGATCCGGAGTTTCTCCTTATACTCCGGACCTTGAAGCGATCTTCGGATCAGATCGTAACCATCTGTGTCGAAGTAGATGTTCCGGATCGTGGTCCTGCCGTACATATCGATCTCCATCCGGCCTTCCATCGCCCGGAGCACTGCATCTTTCGCCGACGGGCTCAGGAGGTATTTTCTTTCGTATCGTTCAAAAACCATCGGCGTGTACATGCTTTTTTCCTCCGTTTCTTTAATCCTGGTTTAAGGTTAGCATGGTAACCTTAAGTCAGCCTTAAAGCACGAAAGAAAAAGAAAACGCCGAGATACAGGCATTTCTGCTGTATAATATGGATAAGGCAGTTAGTATATTTAAACTTAAGATCCGATAAAAACAGATCTGAAAAACAAAGGAGCCCGGCCATGCGTTTACTTCTTGCCGAAGATGAAAAATCACTTTCCCGCGCACTTTGCGCGATACTTGCGAAGAATAATTACTCCGTGGAAGCCGTCTATGACGGACAGGACGCGCTGGACTATCTTCTTTCCGGAGAATATGACTGCGCGGTACTTGATGTCATGATGCCGAAGATGGACGGATTTACCGTACTCCGGAAGATCCGTGAGAAAGGCATCACGATCCCGGTCATGATGCTTACCGCCCGATCCGAGATCGACGATAAAGTCGAGGGACTGGACCTCGGCGCGAATGACTATCTGACCAAGCCTTTCGAGAGCAGAGAACTCCTGGCAAGACTTCGCGCGATCACGAGATCCGTCGCCACAGCAGCGGACAATTCTCTCCGGTTCGGTAATATCGTCCTCGACAGGAAGAGTTTCGAGCTTAGCGGTCCCTCCGGATCCGTCCGTCTCGCCGCGAAAGAATACCAGATGATGGAGTACCTCATGAGTAATCCGGGCAACCTCATCTCCACGGACCGCTTCATGGAGAAGGTCTGGGGACTTGATTCCGACGCCGACATCAACGTCGTCTGGACGAATCTGTCCTACCTTCGGAAGAAGCTCACTTCCGTCGGCTCTGACGTGAAGATCAAGGCGGCACGAAATGCCGGTTATTTTCTGGAGGTGGAGAAATGATCCGAAAACTCCGCATCCGGTTGATACTTCTCACGATGCTCGCCGTCCTGCTGGTCATGGTCATCCTGATCGGCGGCATCAACTTCAGCAACTACCGTCAGATCGTCATGGAAAGCGATGATATCCTTGAGCTTCTGATGAGAAACGGTGGTACTTTTGATGCTCACGGCCATGGGAAAGGCCCGAAGGAAGGACTTCCTCCGATGCCCGGCATGGAAGGGGATGACACGCAGACTGACATTGAGACAACGATCATCGTGGATGATGATTTCCGCTCCGGGAAGCGCTCCTTTATGTGGCTGCGCGAAGACCGTATCGACTCCCCGGAACTTGCCTACGAGACCAGATACTTCACAGTTCTTTTCGATGAGTCAGAGAATGCGGTGCTCGTGGATACCGGCCGTATCTCTGCTGTCTCCGAGTCCGAAGCTGTTGATTATGCGGCAAAAGCACTAAACCGGAAAGGTTCTTCCGGTTTTATCGGGGACTACCGGTATCTCGTCGGCGAACCGGATGAGAATAACTGCCGCATGGTCATCTTCCGCGACTGCGGCATCGGACTTCAGAACTTCAGGAACTTTAGAAATATCAGTATCTTCGTATCCCTTCTCTGCCTTGCCGGCGTAGGAATCCTCGTATTTCTTGCTTCCGGCAGGATCGTCCGTCCGGTCGCCGAGAGCTACGAGAAGCAGAAACGCTTCATCACGGATGCCGGTCACGAGATCAAGACTCCTCTTTCGATCATCACGGCCGATGCCGAGGTTCTGGAGATGGAACTGGAAAATGATAGCGAAGACTCCGGCGAAGCCGGATCGGTATCCTCCGGAAATGAATGGATCTCAGACATTAAGGCTCAGACGAAGCGCCTGTCCGAGCTGACACAAGACCTGATCTCTCTATCCAAGATGGAAGAGACCTCCACTATGCTCGAGATGAAAGATCTTGATCTGTCAGCACTTCTGAAGAGTCAGACGGGTTCTTTTGGCGCGGTGGCGACAGCCTCAAATAAGACGATCAGCTCAAATATCGAGGACGGCATCCACATCCAGGGAGATCAGAAATCGATCGAGTCCCTGCTGTCGATCGTGCTCGACAATGCCGTGAAATACTGTCCCGAAAACGGGCACATCGATGTTACTGCATCTCGCTATAAAAAGGGCGCAAAGATCGAAGTGACCAACGACACGGAGGAGACGCTCTCGGCGGAAGAATGTAAGAATATGTTCGAGCGGTTCTATCGGACAGATGCTTCCAGGAATTCCGCAACCGGCGGACATGGCATCGGCCTGTCCATGGCAAAGGCCATCGTCAGCAAGCACAAAGGCCGCATCACTGCGGCCTCCGGCTCCGAGAAAAAACTCACGGTCACTATTCAGTTATAAGATCCGCGATCGTGCCTATCGCGATCGCCCCTGCCTCGGGCACGCTTACCGCGGCCAAGCCTTCTGCGCTTTCACGGTGATCTCGCCTACCGCTCCTTCACCACGATCGAGGCGCGGTTCTGGATGTTCTTCAGGACCTCATCTTCCGTCCGGTCACCGGCAAAATAAGCTGCTGCTTCTTCGCATATGATGTTAAAGATCACCGGGTCACCGCCGGTACAGATCGTTGCACCTTCTACCAGTTCGCGGAACTCATCTATATCTCCTTCCGAGACCCGGTAGGACATCAGACGGGCGAATACGGGATCTTCTTTGAGGTACTCGTCATAATGAGTGTTGACCTCCGTCATTATGTTTTTAAACTCCGTTTCATACTCAGCGATCCGGACAGGAGCATCGTAAGAATATAGTCCCGATGGAGTCTCATATTCGAGAAATGACCGGATGAAGTCCCATGCCGGACCTTTACTGTCACTCGAGGCAGTAATACCCATGGTAAGCTTCGGATGCACCGCCATCCCCGTTTTCTTGGTTGCCGGGTATCCGAGGAAAGACAGGTTTGACGCACCACGTGTCCTCTGACCTCCGATCTCGCTAGCATGGGCAATTTCTCCGACACGGATGGCGAGCATGCCTTCCCTGAACTTTTCCTCAGTCATATCCATCTCACCTTCCAGTCTCGAGTTTTCGGACAGCTTGACCGTCTTAAACTGATAACCCTCATCATCCGGGATCTGCGCCACACCGTATTTCTTCACCATCTGAAGAATCCTTTTCATCTCTTCATTATCCAGATCGACTTTTTTATTCTTGTAGTCCACGAACTGGGGAAGAGACGTGCCGAGCATCAGTTTCAAAAGATCGTTATAGAGAACGCCCTCCAGGAAACTCACATTCTCCGGCATCTTCTCGGATGCCTCGAAGAACTCGTCATATGTCCATCCGAATGTATTCGAAACCAGATCCGAGTTGACGATCAGTCCCTCCATATTAAATCGGACGGGAATATGATAGAGCGCTCCATCCGTTTCACATACGCGGAATACATTATCGAAATAGAGTTTTCTGTCGATCCCGCGGCTTCCGTCGATATACTGATTCATATCCTCCATGATCGCGTCACTTCGGAAAGAAATCGAATCGAAGAGATTCACCAGAATATCCGGCCCCGCTCCGGTAAGTGTATCCAGATAGATACTCTTCTCGATCTCGGAATAATCAGCATCCGTACTCATTCCTTCTGTATAGTCCACGATGACGACTCTTGCAGCATTCTCAGGTTTAGACGAATAAACGCTTGCGAAAGACACAAGTTCTTTCATCTTAGAAACATTCTCACCACCGATGACAAGCATCTTTTTTCCGGCATGCGGATTTACCTTCTCTCTGGTCAGGCGGATCAGGTACGGATAATCGTATGTATATTCTTTGTGGCCCACGGCCAGGATCTCACCTTCACTCTTCGGCGTGCACCGGATGTCTCTCATCTGTGCGCGGTCAAGGTCCGAATCGTTCCAGGAAAAGACCTGCTCCGTCTGCCCCGTCTTCATGTCATACTTAAAACAGCCGCTGTAGGAGTTAACAAACACTCCCTCCTCATTGACGATCACATTATCAAAAGAAGCCAGTGAACCTGCCTCTGTTCCGGTGCCCAGTTTTCCCGTCTTCAGATCTATCTCCTTGAGCTGGTACTCATTTCCCGCATTCGGATCATGCAGAAGCGAAAGCACATAGTTTTTGCCATCCTGACGGAGGATATTGCCCTGGATCTCACGGCCGAGATCCGTGACCAGATGCAGGCGTTTTCCATCCTGACCGAAGATGTACATTTTCCCGGAAGCAGAATAACAGTACGAACCGTCTTCCAGGATCGCAAAGGATGACTTCCAGTCGACCCATCCATCCCTGTCCGTATCGTCGGAGTTGATCGGCAGCTTTCGGATCGAATTTCCTGAACCGTCAAAAACTTCGATCCAGAACATCGTCGGTTCCTGGTCCGCTGTCATATCCGCAGAGTATACCGTCGGAATGTAATGATAATAGAGCATATGGATATTACCCTCTTTATCCGTCGCGACACCATAGATCAGATCCTCACCCATATCGATCGATTTGATCAGGTTTCCCTCTTTATCAAAGATCCCCGTTGCGTTTTTTAAGTAGTCCGAATAACTGAATCCGGGTATATCTTCCATCGGCTGTCCGGTCTTCTCCAGTTCCTTGATCTCCTCCGGAAGTTCATAGCCGATCGAATAAGCAACGATTGCGACATCTCCGGTATACGTACAGTCAGTGGTGGTAAGGAACTCTACTTTTTTGCCCGTATCCACCGGAATATTGACCTTCTTCACATCCGCAGTAAAATACGGATCCGATTCTTGGATCACTCTTCCGGATGAATAGAGGTCCGCCTTCTCATCCGTTTTCGATTTGGATCTCTTCCCGCATCCTGTAGAAGGAAGGAGTAGTGTGACTGCCATCCATGACGCGGCGATCCGCTTAACATCTTTATATGTCATACCATTTACCTCTTTTTCCTTTATACCCTGATGTGGTATATGGTCTATACATCACCGGTTTTCTAGAGCTCCGTCACGACGGTCTTCGTTCTGTTCTGGATGATACTTAAGACATCATCAGCAGATCTGTCTCCGGCGAAATACCCTGCTGCGTCTTCTGAAATGATGGCAAGGATCGCTTCATCCCGCACGGCCATAGTATCTGCATTTTCAACCAGCTCCCGGAGCATATCGATATCTTCTTCATGGACCTCTACATAAAATGACTCCATCCAGAAATCTTCTTTTGCTTTTCTATACTTCTCATTTGCATCATCCATGACCATCCGGCACTGTTTTTCGAAACACTCCCGGTTCACGGGGATCCCGAAATCGCCGGTGTTTTCGTTATCATATTCCAGATAGGAACGGATCAGGTCCCAGGCCAGATCCTTGTATTTACCGGAAGAGAGGATACCCAGCGTCCGCTCCGGATGGATGGCCATGCCGTTCCCCTCAACAGACGGGTATCCGAGGAAAGCCGGGCTTCCGGGGACCAGTCTTCCATAGAACGGGATATTGTACACGTAATAGAGTGAGACATTCTTTGTCGCGAGCATGCCTTCCTGCAGTTTTTTCTCGGTATAATCCACGATAGAAATACTGGATGATCCGTCCGAAAAGTACTCGGTCTCGATGCCTTTTCTCTCGTTCGGAGCGACCTTCTGCACACCATAGGTTTTGACCAGATCCATAAGTTTCTTCATCTCATCATTTTGAAAGTTTACCGTCTGATCCTGATAGTTCACGAACCTCGACAGTGATGATCCCAGCATCATCCGCAGAAGCTCATTATATGTGCTTAATGGAAGAATGCTTACTTCTTCCGGCAGCGCCTCACAGGAGGCAGCGAACTCTTCATACGTCCAGCCCTTCCTGCAGGAGATAAGATCCGTATTCACCATCAGTCCTTCAAGAGAGAAATCGATCGGGATATGGTAGAGCTTTCCGTTCCTCTCACAGGCACGGAAAATATTATCGAAGTACTTCGTCCGGTCGATCCCCTGCGGCCCGTCCAGATAGTGATTCAGATCCTCCAGAACGCGGCTGTTTCTGAACATCTCGGAATCGCCCATGTTGACGACGATATCCGGTCCTTTTCCGGAGAGGATATCCAGGTAGATCTTCTTCACGGTTTCCGCGCTGTCCACTTCCGCGTCCCGGTCCTCGGTATAGTCGATGATGACTGCGCGCGTTTCCCCGGCAGGATCGGCATTGTAGCGGCTAGCGAAGGTCATCAGATTCTTATCTCCGGAAAGGTGCATGCCACCGATACGGATGATTTTCTTGCCTGCATGCGGATTCTTCTCCGCGCGGGTCAGCTGGATCAGATGAGGCTCCTGAAATTCATTATCATAAGCGATCGCATTCAGACGATCCCCACTCTCTGGAAGACATCTCACGGAAGCAAGGAAGGTACGGTTTACATCCGTATCGTTCCAGTTAAATACCTCGTTTACCACATCTGCATCAATATCGTATTCGGCGCATCCGTTAAGAGAATTGATATACACTCCATTCTCCGTTACTACAGGGCTTTCATAGTCAGACAGTGCAGCTGCCTCTTTTCCCTGGCCAAGCGCACCGTTCGTGATATTCAGTTCTTTGATCTGAACATTCCGTCCTTTTTCCTTATCCTCATGAACAGAAAGAACATAGTATTTATCCCCTCTCAGGAAGGCATTCTTCACGAGTTTGCGTTCGGGGTCCTTCACATCACAGCGCTTATTTCCGTCCCGGCCATAGATCGACATCGCACCATCTTTGGAAAACAGGAATGACCCGTCCTTAAGGATCTGCATCGTTACAAAGCCGAAGTTGATATCCGAATCAAAAGGATCGAGCTGAATCTCATAATCCTCTTCTTCCACTTTTTTAATAAATGCATCCTCCGGTGAAGTGCTGCCTATAAGACCGGGGATCTCCACCGGCAGGTCGCTGAATCTGACCGTCTCTTTAAGATTTCCCTCCAGATCAAAGACCCTTGTCTCTATCCAGTTTTCTGAGTAGAACTGGTCATGCATATGCATCATAAGATAGACATTCTTCTTCGAATCAGATGCGACTCCTAAAAGCGGTGTAGAGCTGCTTCCACCAAGATCCTTGATGATCTCTCCCTGCATATTAAAGATAGCCGTGCCGGTCTTAGAGTACTGTTCAATCTCCGCAAACTCAGCTTCCGTCATATTTTCAGGATGCTCCTGTTTTCTCATTAAACGCTCCGGGAGCACATAATCGACCGAGTATGAACCGATCACATAATCACCCATGGGTTCTAGATGACTAATACTCTTATAACTGACTTCTTTATCCTCATCCAGAGGTATTTTCAGATCGCTGACCGTATAATTAAAGAACGGATCCGAAGATGAAATCTCTTTTCCGGAGGCATACCGATCTTCATTTCTTTTCTCTTTGGAACTCTTCCCGCATCCTGCAGAAGGAAGGAGCATGGACAGGATCATCAGCGACGAAAGGATCCTCCGCCGGTTCCCCGAGTGAACAATTGCCATATCGCTCACCCCCGCTCTTTCATGAGAATATCGCCGCGGTTGTTGATGTTTTTCGCTGTATCTTCTTTCGTTCTCGATCCGGCAAAATAACCGCCCGCTTCTTCCATGACGATATCTTCGATGGCGCCATCTCCTTCAAATGTCCGGTCGATACTGAGGATAAGTTTTTCAACATCATCGATATCCTTGGGCTGAATATCCGGCGCAAAATCATCCAGCGACGGATCCACATTACCATCGGCCTGTTCGATCATGCGCTTTCTACTAGCCTGTAATTCCTCCATCTGGTTCTCGGAAGTGGCACGGAATGATTCTTTTCTCATAGGAAGGCCATAGATCGCGCACAGGTCGATCTGTGCTTGCTTCTCGTAGAAGCTCCTGATCACATTCCATGCTTCGTCTTTATTCTTCGAATCAGCAGTAATACCCATCGAAGTGATACACATCACGGCGTTTCCTCCACCGTTTTTCCCGGGATATCCGCGGTAGGAAGCATGATTTTTCAGAAATGATTTTTCCATGCCATACGTCAGCATACTGACCACATAGGATTCCTTAACAGCAAGGATCTCTTCTTTGAACTTATCTTCCGGAGTGATGAAAGTGCCCTCCGAGATAGATGTTCCGTCATCCAGATAGGTTACTTTCATCTGTTCCTCATCCGGAATCTTATCCAGACCGAATTCTTTTGCAATATCGAGAAGCGTATAGAAGTCGTCGTTGTCAAAGTGTACCGTCTTCTTTTCATAATCGAGAAATTCTGCTTTCGTTGTTCGGAGCATATCTCCCAGAAGCCGTCCCTTCAGTTTGGACGGATAGAAGGATACCCCGTCCGGAACAGATCTTCCTGCCTCTAAGAATCCTTTATATGTCCAGGGAGCATTCTCCGGGATGAATTTATCATTTACCATCAGCGTCTCCACGGAAAAGGTAAGCGGTGCGAAGAAAAGTTTTCCGTTCTTTTCCATCGCACGGAAAATATTGTCATAGAAAAGCGAGCGGTCCAGGCCACCTTCCGAATCGATATATGGAACAAGATCGACCATCAGATTATCGCTCTTAAATCCACTTATAGAATCAAATGCCACAAGGATATCCGGGACACGTCCGGCCAGGAACTCCTTACGGACGTACTCTTCGGCAGTTGTCTCATCCGTATCTTTTCCTTCCAGGATCAGCTGCTCCCTATAGTCGATCATTTTGATTCTCGATTTTTTCGTCATGTCCGAATTGTAGCTGCATATGCATTTGCTGCACTCGGCCATCAGTGTCGGCATTCCGACCGTAATGATCGTCTTTCCGGCATTCGGGTTCTTCTCCGCTCTCTTCAGTGAAACAAGACATGCCCGGCTCGAAAACCCGTCGATCCGTTCAGCAAATGCGGCATAGTACTCATTATCATTTTTCGGAAGACAGGATGCACCTTTTACGAGCCACATATCCACATCGGTATCATTCCAGTCAAATACCGTCTCCGAGGATCCGGAGCTTATGTCATATCTTATGACCTTTGCCCCTTTTAATGCATAGAGTTTATTATCTATGCAGGTCAAGGATGCGCCATGTCCCATGAGCGGAGCACTTTTGCCCTGACCCAGTTTCCCCGTCTTCAGATCCACTTCTTTGAACTGTGGATCGGCATCTTCATCAAAAGACGAGTTTCTGGAAAGAATATAGCTTTTTCCTTCGACCTGATATACATTCATGGATACTATTCTTCCGGGATCTGTGATCGTGCATATTTTTTCCCCTTCTTTGGAATAGATAGTAATGCCGGATCCCAGGTTGATGGCAAAGTTACCATCGTCCAGGATCTGAACCGAAGTATTCATCCCGGAACCGGAGACCGAACCGGGAACGTCCATCACATCTTCGCTTTTTCCGTCTTTCACTTTCCGGAGCCTGGTCGTATATTCGAAGTGATCATTCGGGACACTTACCAGGAAATACAGATCGCCGGCCTTATCTATCGTCGCTGCGATCGTGTTCTCCCAGTGTCCCGCCTTCGTCTCATGGATCAGGTTTCCGGACAGATCATAGATAGCCTGCCCGTGAGCCATAGACTCCGCGACATTATCCGGATCATAATCCCCCTCTTCATCATAATTGACGTTATACTCGACCAGTACCACGTCTCCGATGAACCGGCAGCTCGAAACATACTGGGTATCCAGCTTTCTCTCCGGATCGATCGGAAGCTTCAGTTCTTTGATCTCCGCATTGAAAAAGGGATCGTCCTCTTTCACCACTGTCGGGGTGTCCTGCCCATTACTTTTCCCGGATTTCTTTTTACATCCCGCCATAGACAGGATCATCGACACGACCATCAAAGACGCAAGTGCCCTGCGCCGCTTCCCCAAGTGAACGTCTGCCATACCGCTTCACTCTCCCTTCATGGATCACATGTTTCCAAAAAGCCTACAAAGCGGGTAATTCGCATCATCCCCCAATAACGACATCAACCCACTATCAGAATACTATGGATGTTCAATGGGTTAAATAACAATCTCGTCACTATGGTCAGAATTATTTGAATCGGGGTTTCTAATCCTCTTGTCGTTTAAAGTATTTGAAGTTGAATTGGACGGATAATCACACCCAGTAGCAGATGATCTTCTGTCCATCGTAGCAGACCACGCCATGGCTTATGGCGACCTCTCATACTGCGGGAGTTTGAGTTTCCTGTTATCCGCAATCGGAATCCCCTTGCCGCGCCATTTCCCGCTCAGGAGGCCGCTATAGTAGAATACTCCGTCCTTCCTATAGAAACAGTTCTCATGACACACATAGTACTGACCGTCGTCAAAAATCGTTCCTTCAGTCACTTTATTCGTCTCCGAATAGAAAGAAAAATGATACGCCTTATTTTTGGTAAATGCGACATTTGAATACTGATCGATGCCGACGATTTCTTCTTTGATCGAAGTGATTTTCTCACCATTAGATAAATTGATAATGGAGTTGTCCGCTCCTACCGCATAGTATTCATTATTTATCAGCCGTATGTTTTTGCATATATAATTGGGAACGAGATACGGATCATCGAAGACATATTTTGTTTTCTTGTGTTGTGTTGACATGTGATAGAGTTTGCCATTATCTAGAAGATAGTAGCAACTATGTCCATTGCAGATCATCGCGGTGACAACAGACGGAGTTTCCATCCGGTCCAGTTCTTCATACTTCCCATCGTCCATCAGACGATAAAGGATCAGCGTCCGGTCAGAAAGAGCCACAGTCAGATCCATCTCGGAATAAGAACGTGTGGAACCATCATTATTTCCGACTGCCGATACCGCACATTCATACCGGAAGTCACCGATGGGTTCCCCGTTCACATCAATGATATGGATCTCATTCCCGTTTACCAGATACGCATACCCGTCTCCATGTGGGAAAACATCGTATAATTCATCCGACCCCAGATCGATTTCGTACTGTTTTTCCAGTTTAGGTACTGTCCTGTTTATTTGAGAGATCATGAAAAAATAGAAGAATCCGAACACAAGAAGAGATGTAAGAAAAATAGCGCAAAGAGTACCAATCGTACTTCTCTTGGGAAAATGGATCGTCGATTGATTTCCGTCCGTAATATTCATCTGGATTATCTCCCCCTCTTTTAGAGCAATTATACCACGAAAAAGGACTGCCTCCGATAAGGAAGCAGTCCTTCATTTTGTTTTCCTTTTTCGATCGGGATCAGCTGAAGAGTGCCAGAAGTGTACCTGCGGCTACGGCAGAACCGATAACACCTGCAACGTTCGGGCCCATGGCG
>R22__coassemble_978_pt1 | contig 15956 bp, 7 predicted proteins | sample R22__metabat2_high_PE_049 | metagenome-assembled genome bin R22 | reverse complement strand
ATCCTCAAGCACCTCGGTAAGGACGACGAGGCGGCAGCTGCTCAGGCAGAGATCGATAAGATGAAGAAGAACATCATGGAGTCCGCTTGGGACGGTGACTGGTTCCTCAGAGCTTACGATGCAAACGGCGAGAAGATGGGCTCTAAGGAATGCGAAGAAGGACAGATCTTCATCGAGCCGCAGGGATTCGCGATCATGTCCGATGTCGGCAAGGAGCAGGGTGCGGATAAGAAGACCCTCGCTGCGATCGACGAAAGACTTAACACCAAGTTCGGTCTTGTACTTAACAATCCTGCATTCACCAAGTACTACATCCAGTACGGTGAGATCTCCACTTATCCGGGCGGATATAAGGAGAACGCCGGTATCTTCACACATAACAACGCATGGATCATCTGCGCGGCTGCATATGCCGGCGAAGGTGACCAGGCATTCAAGTACTACTCCGAGATCGCTCCTGCATTTACGGAAGAGACATCCGATATCCACAAGACAGAGCCGTACGTATATGGCCAGATGATCGGTGGTAAGGATGCAGGTTCCGATATCGGCAGACCCGGCAAGAACTTCGGTCAGGGCAAGAACTCCTGGCTGACAGGTACAGCTGCATGGAACATGGTAGCTATCTCCCAGTACATCCTGGGCGTACAGCCTGACTTTGACGGTCTGAAGATCGATCCTTCCATCCCGTCTGCTTGGGACGGATTCACGATCAACAGAAAGTATCGTGGTGCAGAGTACAAGGTAACGATCAAGAATCCGGATCATGTCTGCAAGGGCATCAAGAGCGTAACTGTGGACGGTAATGTGATCGAAGGCAATATTCTTCCTGTTTTCGACGGCGGCGTACATAACGTCGAAGTCGTAATGGGCTGATACACTTAGCAGCTGGCGTATTCCCTTTTGGGAAGGAGAGACAGAGCCTCTTCTTCCCAAAACGGATACGGGAGCAATAGCCGGTCTTACCGGCATCCCTCACCGTTCCGGGGAAAGCCCGAAGGTTCGGTGAATCCGTTGCTCAGCCATATATAAATGGTGCGGCGGCCTTTCCGTAGATACGGATGAATAAATCAGACCGTCTGTTTGAGGAGACAGAAGCTGGAATGATTTATTTTCGGAAGCGGCATCCTGAATATGTGTTTGAGATCGGAAAAATCGCAAGCCCCGATTGTGGACATGTTCGCGGGACCCCTTTGGGGTGGGAGATTTCGTGAACCTGGATGGGGAGGCACAGGCACGTGCCAGGGATCCATCTATTACACAATCGGGCGGCGAACGGGGATCGGACGAATTCTTCTATTGATTCATCCGATCTTATTTTATTTTAGGAGGTTCCAAGATGTTGAAAAGCGAAAGAGCAAGATCAGTGATCGCACCGGCGGACAAAGTGCTGTGCGAGAGATTCGGCGGGGCATGTGGGGATGCTGTCAGCGCCCAGTATATATCGACTCTGAACGGAGGCGTACTCTTCGGAGTATCCGGACTTTCTTTCCCGGCACCGGTATGCGCCGCACTGCTCTCCGATGAAGAAGTTTGCGGAGTGGTAAGTGCTTTTGCCAAGGAAGAAAGATCTCTTCTGATCAGTAAGAAAGACGGAAACTACAGTGTCCTTTCTGAAAAGGCCGGTTCTGTAGAAGATATAACGAATAGCGAAGACGGAAAGAAGCTTCTTGCTTCTTCGAAGTCCATCATCGAATACTGCTCGGAGTGGGGCGGCAAGCTCGACGAGGGCGGTGAGCTGATCTGTGATCTCAGCTCTCCTGCACCGGGTCCGCACTACTACACAAACCTCCTTATCGGTAACCGCATCGGATTTGACCATCCGCTGCAGAGCACACCGAAGAGTGCGATCGACCGTATCGGCGGCGGATGCTTCCGTTCCCATGCGGACACACAGGTCCTCGCGACACGCTGGGACTACCTGCCGGAGCAGAACGGCTTCCCGGCAAACCGCCAGTTCTACCTCGTGGAGAACGGACAGGTGATCTTCTATTCCGGTTCTGCCAAGCAGGATTCCGTGGAAAAAGCACTGTGCCGTCATTCCCAGAACAGAACGGTCATCGAGTACACACTTAAGGACGGCCTGAAAGTACGCCGTACGATCTTCATCCTCCCGCAGGAGGACAATCTCCCGGTAGCATCCGAGGCACAGCTTATCGAGATCGAGAACAGCGGTACTGCAAATAGAGATCTCCGTATCGTTTATACCGGCATGTTCGGAACCCAGGAAGTACACGCCCTCCGTGAGGACGTTATCTTCTCCACCGTCGTTGCCCAGTCGGAGGTATTCTACGGCGACAATGACGAGATCCGCGCGATCTCCTTTAACCCGAATCCGAAGTGGACGAAGGGCAACATCCGCTATAACACCCTGATGGTCCATGACGGCGATAATGTCGTATTCCCGGATCAGTTCTGCGCACGTTATGCTGACTTCGTCGGCGCCGGCACACTGGAAAAACCGCAGTTCGCAGCAATCCTCAGCAATTCCCATTCCAGAAAGGGACCGGGATTCTTCGCGCTGTCCGCTCCGTTTACGGTTAAGGCAGAAGGAAAGATCCAGATCGATAACTTCACCTGCCTGTCTTCGGATTGTGTCAACGAGAACTATAAAGAAGACATCACCATGCAGGAAGAGCTCGAAGCGCTCATTGCCCGCTTTACCGATGCAAAAGCACTTCCTTCCTGCCTCGACAAGGTAATCTCTTTTGCGAAGAATTATTCTTCCTACATGCAGATCAAGCATGCGGATAAGGATTTCGAAGCATATGTAAATAACAACCTTCCGTTCCAGGTCTTCTACCAGACCTTCGTATCCCGTTCTCTCGACTGGACACAGAAGGGCTACCGTGAGATCGGTTTCCGTGAGATCCAGGACATCTTCGCATCGATGTACTACTTCGCCGGTATGGGTGAGGTGGAGTTCATCAAGAAGCTTCTCCGCGAATGGATCTCCAACATCCACGAGGATGGATTTGCGAACCATAACTTCTACTGGAAGGGAAAAGAACCCGGCTGGTGGTCTGACGATGCGCTCTGGCTCCTGCAGGCGCTTGACCGCTTTATCAGCCTGACAGGCGACTATGACTTCCTGAAAGAGGAACTCCCGGTCGCAGGAGAAGAAGGAAAGAAGAGATCTATCCTGGAGACCATCAAGGCGGTCTTCACATACTCCTACAAGATCTCCGTCGGCGCCCACGGTATCCCGCTCATCGACAGAGCAGACTGGAATGACTGCCTGCGCGTCGATCCGGACTGTATCGGCGGTGCGGATAAGATCGAGGCTTATAAGGCACAGCTCGCATCTTCCGGAAAGAAATACGGTGAAGTTCCGTATGAGTCCGAATACTCCGAATCCGTCATGAACGGCTGTCTCTTAAAGGTGGCGGTAGATGCGGCTATCGGTATGTTCAGAAACTGCGGTGACGAAGAATATGCTTCCTTCCTGGAAGGCGCTTCTTCTGACCTGAAGACACGCATCAACGAATATGCATGGAAGGGTGACTACTTCGCACGTGTGCTCTTTAACAGAAAAGATAAGCCGAATCTGAAGTACCTCGGCGCACAGGGCGACGGTCTCGTGATCGAGGACGGAAAAGTCGGCACATACTTCCTCAATTCCTTCAGCTGGGCGGTCCTGGCGGACTGTGCTTCCGAGGAACAGATCAGCACGATGCTCGACAGCCTCGACAAGAATCTGAGAACACCTTTCGGATTCCGCCTCTGCACCGGCGTGGACTATCCGCAGATCGCACCGAAGATCGACGTTGCGCTCTATTACCAGGGCGACCGTGAGAACGGCGGTATCTTCAAGCATGCGAACATGATGGCGGCAGCAGCGATGCTCAAGGCCAGTAAGTCCGTAAATGACCAGGCACTGGCGGAGCGCCTTGCAAAGACCGCATTCTGGGTCATCGACTGTATCCTTCCGTACAGAACACTTAAGTCTCCGTTCACCGTCTGCGGTAACCCGAGACTGTGCACACAGTACAATAACTCCGAGACCGGTGAGAATATCGGACCGACGCTGTCCGGTACCTCCACATGGCTCCTGCTGTGCCTCTTTACGAGCTTCGGTGTTGACTTTACAAGCGATGCCCTGATCGTAGAGCCGATCCTGCGTCCGGACGACACGGCAGAGGACATCCTGGTATCTTCCGGCAAAGCGAAGTACCACATCACCGTCGATAAGCCGCAGGGCTTCCGAAGAACGAAGGATGGTGTCTCAATCAGCGTAGACGGCGCACCGATCGAAGGCGTACGCGTCCCGATCTTCACCGACGGCGCTGTTCACGAAGTGAAAGTAACATTCTGACCAATAGTAAAATAGAGGACGAAAGAAGAACCCTCCGGGCGGAATAGCCGGGAGGGTTTTTCTTTCTTGAATCGATGTTATCGTTGATAGAAATCCCGGAAGTCCTGCATGGTATTGATGCCGTAATCGGAATATCGGAATTCATCGTGTTCTAAAGAAATGTTCTTATACCAATCCATATTCGCATCTATATTGGGCGTAGGCACATTAGCGAACCTTCCGATCTGTTGAATAATAGTCAGTCCATATGAGAAATCAGCAGTAAAGTATCTGGAATGAAGATCCGGCTTCCATCTTCCACCGACAGAGACTGCCGGAGTCTTCAGTCCTTTAAATGCCTCGATAGAACGGATCTTCTTTGTCATATCCTTAACCGTTGGACTTTCATAATACTCCTGAAGAGAGAGGACATACTGAAGCTGGTATTCCGGAAGCGCTCTGCAAATAGCTTGCACTTCATTGTCGCAATCGATCAGCAGAGCAGAAGCTTTGTCATCCCACTGCTCATAGAACAGAGGGACTTCATCGTAAAGGACTCCTTCATGCCAATCCTCAAAAAGAGTCCGAAGACGGGAAGTGTGAATGATAGGATTAGAAGGCGTCATCGTCAGATTTAGAAAATTCGGAATGCTGATCGTCGATTTATTGAATATGCTGCTGATCAGTTCTGCACATTTTTCTGCGTGGGAAGATGGTATGGATGCTACATGGAATTCATCTCTATACCCGGTCGTCATGACTCTGCTTCCTTTTTCAAGAAGACGTGCTATTCCGGGTACTCTTTCTAATCCGAAGAAGACATTCCCGCGCTCGATACATTTCCGAAAAGCACACTCGCTGCCGCCGTTTCCAGGTACTACACAGATCCGGACATCAATATTCGTGTGCCGGTATATGATATCGGCGATCCCTTTCATGAGGGATGGCGGAAAGGTTACGAATATAAGCTCTGCGGCTGAGAATGCTTCTTCCGGATCAAATGTGGCTTTGCTGATATCTCCTTCATGGAGAATCTTTCCCGAAAGATCGACATCTACAATATGCTTCTTAAAAACTTCCGGTGTCGATGTATATATTGTCACTTCATGACCGGTCTGAACGCAGTTCGCCGCTATTTGAGTGCCGATATTCCCGCCACCAACAACTGTTATTTTCACGATTTCTCTCCCAGTTCCTCAACAAGTGCGCGGATTAATACATCATTATCATGCGTATCACGAACTGCCAAACGCAGATAGTTTTTACCGTTTGTTTTAGTAGTTAATTCTTTGATCAGTATCTCGTACTTGATTAACAAGGTTTTCAGGAGTTCTGTCGGAGAAATACTCTTGTCCAGTTCGACCATAATAAAGTTTGCCTGAGACGGGATCACGCGTATGCCCTTAATTCTTTCCAACCTGGTTTGAAACCTTGATCGTTCGCTTCTGAATAGTTTAAGAGCCTTCTCATAATCCTTCTTATACTTTTCTTCGATCTGCATATAGAATTCAGCGAAAGAATTGATATTCCATATTGCAACATCTTTCTTCAGCATATCGATGTATTCTGTATTCCCGGAAGCAAGTATCCCAAGACGAAGTCCCGGAACCCCATATGATTTTGAGATGCTCTTCATGACAAAGAGATGCGGATTTGCATCTAATATATCCTGATCGATCAGAGAACTGTTCTCTTCATCTGCAAAATCAACAAAGGATTCATCCACGATCAGACGGATCCCCAGATCTTTGCTCCAGCTTATCAGCTTCAGAAGATCCGCTTTGGAGATATAATTGCCACTTGGATTATCCGGATTGACGATGACCAGATTCTGAATTCCTTTATCTGAAAAGAAGTCCATTATATCTGAAGCAGTATATGAGTAATCCCGATTGTCAGGAATAAAGGCCACGGATTCTTCTGGGTTATATCTATTCGGATATTCATCAAATGTCGGACGGATGAAGCCGACTTTCCCTGAAAGATTGCTCATCAGGCTTTTGATAAGTTCAGCCGCTCCGTTTCCAATGATGATGTTCTCGATATGCACTCCGAAGTTCTTAGCTGCAAGAAGACTGTTAACTCTCAATCCCGAAGGATATTGGGTCAATAGTGTATCAAAGCTCGCACGAAGCTCATCCTTCATTCTCTCGGGAGGGAAGTATGGATTGACTAAGTAGCAGAAGTCAAGCAGTTTCGGATATCGCCAATATCCGCCATACCGGCGCTGCAAGAGAGCAACGCGAATATCTTCATCCGGAGCAAAGATAGATTCTGCGATATCCAGATCTTGAATATCATCGATCTCGTACCATTTCTGACCACTGAGGCGCTTGGCTCGGATCTTGGGATCATCGAGCATTGTAATAACACGCAGAACCTGCTCATAATATTCATTCTCGCCTAAAGCGGACTGGTATGCTGCTAAGAAAGGAACATAATATTTCTCGGAGAAGTGCTGACTGAACTTATATAGATTGACGGTCTTATAGTAATCTTTGATCTCTTTGAACTTGAAGTTCTTGCCGGGAACAAACGCTTCTATTTTATCGTCAGCACTAATCTTGACGCAGGTTCCATCCATCCAGGATTCATACTTATCGACCAAAGCCAGAGTATCTCTGGGATCGGATAATAAAACATCTAAGACAGAGTCTTCGAAGATTAAGTCGGATTCCAGAAGGATCGTATCCTCTTTGATCAGGTAGTCCTTGGCCAGTGCTAAAGAGTATATGTTATTTGTTTTATCATAGATAGGGTTCTCAACAAAAACGATGGGAGTCCGGATATTCAGAGTTCCGATATAATCGATAAGCTTTTTTCCCTGATATCCTACCACAATGACAATGCGGGAGAGGTTCTGCTTCTCAATCTGGTGAAGCATACGATCGATCAGAGTGACCCCGTTAACCTTCACCATGCATTTGGTATTTTCCTGGGTCAGCTCCTTGAGTCGTTTACCCATTCCAGCTGCTAAAATTACTGCTTGCATAGGTTCCTCCTTCGCTTATAATGATTCTTACTTTTATAAAAATATTATAAGTGTTTCCTGCGACTATCTCAAGAAACGGAGTCTTTTCCCTGAGTCTTTTCCTTTTCCTTTTTCTTTTTCTTATCCTTGCTCGTCTTTGAATCAGCGTCCGCATCCTGGACCTTATCTGCTGATTCAGTGAGTTCTTTATACTTCTCTATAAGATAATCCGCTACTCTCTTTGCGCCTTCTCCCGGGAAAGCCCAGGTCTCTTCGCGGATCTTTCTGCGGCGCTCGGCATACTGCTCGTTAGTGATCGCTTCATCGATCATGGACTTTATGTTATCGATGTTCTCCTCGTTAAGGATGTCGCCGAGCTGCGGGATGCACTCCTCGATCCAAAGAGGTGTGTCGAGCCACCAGGCATCATACTTGCTTCTGTCAAAGTTGGTAAAAGCACAGATGAGCGGCTTATCAAATATAAAGGCATATTCGTATAGAACACCGGAGAAGTCGGAAATAAGAAGATCAGACCGTGAAAGCACTGCAAAGTTGTCCACCTCGTTGTTCCACTCCAGCTGACTGCTTTCCGGAAATTCCGCCATTAACGCATCAAGCATATCCTTTTCGGATGTATAAGATTGCGGGTGCGGACGTACTATGATGTGATAACCGGTGTCCAGAAGATTCCGGATCATGCGGCCACCGAAGCGGTTCAGGATCGAGTTCGGTCCCCAGGACGGTGCGAGAATAATGGTTCTTTCATGAGAAGGTGTCGTAGGCTTCTGAGACAAAAGAGCAGCCTTGTCATCCATGAACGGAAGTCCGACACGGACAAGTTCTTTTGCCGGAAGATCACGGAGCTTCTCGAGTGCACGGATGTCATCCTGCTGGTGAATACCGGAGGTAAGGACTGCGTCATAGTAATCCAGTCCGAATGTCTCATACAGCGTCGCACTGATCATGGTGGAGTGCCATGTATGGACATAATACTTTACATACTTCGATCGCTTCCACTGATATACATCCAGACCCGGTGTGGTGGAAAGCACGATAGTAGCCTTAAGAAAATTGAGCTTGGCAAACGCGCGGTTGCCTTCTCCGATGAACTGTGCGGAAAGGTGAGGGTAGTCCTTGCATGTCAGGGCAGGGTCGTCGCCGGATGCTGTCATGTAAACCACGTCAAACCCGCGTGCATCAAGCTCTCTGACGATCGGCAGGAATACCGGCCAGTAGCGCTTGTCATCTGAAAAGATAACTAAAGGTATGGTGTTCGCATCGGATTGTGTTTTCTTACCTCCGCTGATAATAAAACGCAGCTTAACTATGAGGCTTTTCAGAAAATAGATCAGCACACCGATAAGACCGATGACTATAGCGAACAGCATGCTTCCCGTGCCGGGATCTATGTATAATCTCATTTGTTTAACCTCTTTTCTTAGATGCTTCCCTTACCAGATTCCTTCTTCTTTCCAATTCTCGAGATCAAAGATATCCTGATTCTTCAGACTGAACCAGATTCCTTTGGAGAAGGAGTTTCCGTTATTTGTACTCGGTCTCCAGTCGAGCGTATAGAAGACATAGAGTTTCTCGTCAAATTTAGGATCACTGTTGATCGGGTTTCCTGTCGCCGGATTGACCGGATCTGCGACAAGATCTTCAAAGGCAAGGACAGGTGTATCGGCATTGGTCATGAACGTATAGTCTGTCGTAAAGCCGGTGCTGTTGAAGTCCTTTACCATCAGGAAGGCATTATATGCCATCGTATCTTCCGGGTTCTGGTTGATCTTATCGGTGTACTTATGGCCGAGAATACGCTCTTCCATATGCTCGAGATAGAAGCCGTGGTCAGACACGATGATGATCCTGGTATTATCCCATACGCCCTCTGCGCGGAGATAATCGAACCATTTTCCCAGTTCGCGGAAGGCAGCCATGTTACTCTGATAGTGAGCCAGCTGTCCAAAAGCATCCATCTTGAGCGTCTGCCCGTTCAGGGTAAAGCGGTCGCTGTGCTCCTGATCGAATTGTGTATTATCGACATTGACGGCTGGTTTATATTCCGGTTCCTGAAGAAGTGCCACGTCATGAGTGGTACAGTTATTGATCATCAGGAAAGTGTTCTCGCCGCCATCGCTGATTTTGGTGGAATCCGGCATAGCCTGAAGGAAAGAATAAGCTCCCATGAAGTTGGCATTGATACCGACAGCGGTGTGCAGGCCGCCTAGATACTGTGTCTGATAAATCGAGTCGTTGATCCAGTTCGGATCGTGATATTTTCCATCGTCATAGAACAGATACTGTGACGGAAGCGGCATGATACGGGAGAAACCGTAGCAGAAGAAGTTTCTGGTCCAGATATGCTCCTGGCGCTTGTGATTCTGCGGGTGATCCCAGTACTGGCCATACTGGGTGAGATATGCATCGATATCCGGATGATCGTTATAGATCGTCAGATCCGGCGGTGTGGAGTATCCTGCATACGGCGGATCACATACAGTGACATCAAATCCGGACTCGTCGAAAAGCACCGGCATGACGCGCAGGGCTTCATTCTGCTTATCTTTTAGCGGAAGATCGTTTCTGGCATTCATGTTGGCCGGCTGATACTCGTACCCGCCGAATAATGCAGCAGAACCGGTATTGGTCGTGCCGCCGAAGGACAGTGCATTTGGATACCAGGTGAATCCGTCAAACTGGGAGGCAAGAGCAGGGTCTTCGTTGAAAAGGTAAGGCACATAAGCGGATATGGCACGGTCCATCATAAGAACGACGACATTCTTGCCCTCTTTACTAAAGGTAAAAGAAGCTTTCCGGCTATTCTCGCGGTCCAGGATCTCCTTTACCGGCTTCATCGCAGAATTGATATGTACGGAGTTGTAGATACCGAGAAAAGCACAGCCGCAGCATCCTGTGAAAAGGATGACGGTAAGGATGCCGGAGTGCTTCTTCCAAAGAAGTGCGATCAGACCGATCAGCGCAAAAATGATAACGATATCCAGGATAGTCTCAAGTGCCGGGAAAAAAAGGTCACCATCGAAGATGAGGCTGGTCTTAAGGAATGACAGGTGTCTGCCGGAGAGAAAATAGTTCACGAGAGCGCAGAATGCCAGTATGCACATCGTGATCGAGAATACACGGCGGGCTTTGGCGGTCGAAAGATAGTAGAAGAGACCGCACCAGATGACCAGGAGGCCGAAAGCCAGCGCAAATACGAGAATAATATAGTTCACAGGGGATGTGTAATCCGTGAAAATAATAAATTCAGACGGGGAGGACCGGATGACGGAAGAAGGGATGAGAAGTCCGGTCAGAAGAGAGAGGAAAAGGCTGGAAAAGAAGAAGATCTTTCCATAGGGCACAGAAGGAGCCGCTTTCTTATTTTTCTCCTCTTTCTTCTCCTCTTTCTTCTCTACTTTCTTCTCCTGCGGCTGGCTGTGATCCTTCAGAAGGATCAGAAGCGGCAGAAGCGAAATGATAAAGAGAAGCGCCATATTCGCATTGCTTCCGCGATAACCAATGACGGTATAAAGCAGGGTGCTCATACTAAGAAGGATCAGGATCAGATCGATCGCTGTTTTCTTATTCTTCGATGCTTTGACGGCATTCTTGATGAGCGAGAAGACCTGGTTCAGTGTCCAGTAGAAGACAAGACCCGATGGTGAGCGGTACAGAAGAACGAGGAAAACGAGAGCGATAGCATACATGCGGATCTCGTCTTTTTTCGATAATCCCTTCGCATAGATTCTGCAGGATACGATATTGATCAGTGTCATGAGGATCGGAAGAAGATTGATGGAGTATCCGAAAAGTGTCAGAAGCTGATCCGGCTTTCCAAGGTCCGTCAGCGGCCCGAGTGTCGCGCCGTTTAATGACTTGTAGTTGGACAGGAAGTGGTAGGCTGCCATGAAGAACGGAATCTCCAGAAGAACTGCGAAAGAACTGCGCAGCGCATGGATAGGAGAATAGTGGTTCTGTCTGTAGAATGTCTGAAGTACCATGAAGCGCTTGTCGCCTTTGAAGGTCTTCTTCAGATGCTCGATGCCCGGAGCCAGTTTCTCTTCCTGGTCATGCTGCTCTTTCTGGATCTGGTCCGCACGGTTGTAAAACGGAAGGACCAGAAAATTCATGATCAGGCTGAGAGGGATGATGGATAGTCCGACATTTCCTACAATGCCATAGGTGACACTGAAGATGCACTCAAATATCAGTTCCAGCGGAGCTATCAGCAGTTGATATAGTAACTGGGGGAAGGACATATTTAACCTCTTTCTTCCTTGCGATCAGCCGTTCGGCAACCGCGGTATATTAGGATCCGGCGTCGGGGAAGGCTCCGGTGTCGGCGTAGGCGCCAGATGGTATGTGCAGTCATCCTTCGGCGTCAGGTAGTTGCCGACGATAAAGTAATCCGTTATATCGGTGTCTGCATCCTTGCAGAATTGCGTTGCCTTCATACCGGATGAAGTGCAGACGGTCTCCTTCGTGACGTTGTCCGGAATAGGGAATTCTGCTCCCGGCAGATTCGTATGGATCTGCTGCATAACGTAGTTCCAGATCAGCTGCGCATTGTTTCTGTCTCCCTTCGGGATCTCAGTCGTACGGAGACGGTTATCGTAGCCGTACCAGACAGCTGCCGCATAGTACGGCGTATATCCGCAGAACCACTTATCGACGTTATCATCAGTCGTACCGGTCTTGCCTGCAACGGCGATATCTTCTCCGTTGGCATTCTTGATCGGCATGACTTTATTCTTCGCGGTACCGGTAGTGATAACATCCTGAAGCATGCTGGTCATCAGGAACGAAGTGTCTTCACGATAGACGCGGTGCGGATTTGCGATATGCTCGAGAACGACATTACCATCGCTGTCGAGTACTTTTGTATAGGCATACGGCTCTGTATAAACACCGCCGGTGGCGAATGTCGTGTACGCTGCCGCCATCTCCAGAGGAGACATACCCTTATTAAAACCACCGATCGCAGTCGATGGATATTGTTCTGACAGACGGTCGATACCGACCTCATTAAGGAACCACAGCGCCATCTCCGCGCCGACATCGTTCCAGACCATGACGGCGATCGTATTTCTCGAAGAGGCTACTGCCTGACGGATGGTCATCGGTCCCTTAAACTTGCCGTCGGAGTTCTTCGGCCAGACTTTATCCGGGTTGGACGGGTCGAGATGAGATTCCTTGTCGTCATAGATCATGGACGGAGTGATACGGCCGAGCTCGATGGCAGGAGCATAGGCGATCAGGGGCTTGATGGAAGAACCCGGCTGACGCTTGGCATCCACGGCGCGGTTCGTACCGAGGTTGACGGTCTTTTCACCGTAACCGCCCTGCATGCCGGCGATCGCACCGGTCTTGACGTTGATGACGACCATACCTCCCTGCGGCTTCTCCGGATAGTCCTCGAGAGCATCCGGGTCCGACTGGAACAGCGACTGTGTGGTAAAAGCTTCATCCATGACGGACTGTACGTCCGCCTCCATGGTGGTATAGATATGGTAACCGCGGTTATAGACAGTGGTGGCTGCCAGTGAGCGGCTGATATTTCTTTCGTGCTGCAGATCGGTGATCACCTCGGAAACGGCATACTCGACGAAGTAGGAGTTGATCGATGTCGCCGAGGAGGTGGACTTGGTCTTAAAGACCAGCTCCGTGTTCAAGGCATTCTCGTATTCTTCCTGTGTGATATTGCCGAGCTCGTACATCTTCGTCAGAACGATACGCATACGGCGCATGGCATTTCTTCTGCCGGACTCACGGAGAGGATTGTAGTAGGACGGGCTCTTCGGAAGGCCCGCGAGGAAAGCACACTCTGCGAGGGAGAGTTCTTTTGCATTCTTACCGAAATAGTTCTGTGCACCGGCCTCGATACCGACGTAGTTATTGCCCATCGGCGCGAGGTTGATATAAAGCTGCATGATCTCGTCTTTACTGAGCTGCTGCTCGAGAGTCATGGCTGAGAACCACTCCTGGACCTTACGCTGGGTGGATCGCTGGTCCTGACCGGTGATGAGCTTTACGGTCTGCTGGGTGATCGTGGAACCACCGTGAGAAGCCGTACCTCCATTAAACAAGGCAGAGAGCACAGCACTTCCGATACGCTGTACGTCGATACCGGAGTGCTCGAGGAAACGCTCATCCTCGATCGCCATGATGGCCTCATCGATATATGTGTTCTTGACTTCCGTATAGGCAACGTAGATACGGTCCACGTTCTCGCTGCCGGTGAGCTTGGCGATCACGGTGCCGTTGCTGTCATAAACGAAAGAGGTCTCCACGGAGTCGGTCATCGAGATATCCGCGATCGAAAGACGATTCGTCGTGGAGATATAACCGATCAGCATACCGCCGCCGAATCCGCCGATTAGAAAACTGATACAGAGAAGAAGGATCAGTGCGGTCTTGATGATCGTGAGAAAGGCCTGCATGACCTCGACATACCAGTGTCTGTTATGCGCGGCGCGGGTAGGCTTTCCCTTCAGGCGGGAACGGAGCTCGTCCGCCAGAGCGGAGTCTTCCGGAGCACAGGGGATAGTAGATCGCTTCTGCTGCGCAGCAGCGGCTGCTTTTGCACGGGAACGGTCATAGATCTGCTCCCTGGAGTATCCGGAGCCCGCGCTGGCGCTTCCGGCCGGGGTGCGGTGCATAGTCGCATCCGGAGCCGGTGATTGTTTCGGCGCGGGTCCGGAGCGTGGTTTCTTCTGGTTGTTATTGTTGCCGGACGGCTGGCGGGAAGTCCGGCCGTTCGGATAATTGTCAGACATAGCGTACCTTCTTACAGGTCCTTTTGTAGGGGATCGATAAAAATCCACAATAATAATACCAGTAATCGGGGCAATTGGAAAGAGACGGAGCTTTTCCACATATATAATTGGACAGGAAAAACAAGTGCGATATAATGAAAAAAGAAAAAGTAAAGAGGATTTAAGGGATGGGGATTTTCGACAATACCAGAGTGTTTAACGGCCGATGCGTGGGCATTTCGAATGAAGGCGCAGGCGTAGTGCGGATCGAAGAAAAAGGTGCCAAAGAAGACGGCATGAAGATCTTTGTTGCCGATATGCTCCCCGGCGAGAAGGGGAAGGTCCGGATCACCGAGAAGAAGAATAACATGACGTACGGAGAAAAGGCGGGAGATGTCGCGCCCTCGAAGAGCCGTGTCCAGCCGATCTGCCCCGAGTTCCCGAAGTGTGGCGGATGCCAGATACTCCATGCAAGATATGAGAGCCAGCTCCAGATGAAGGAGAGCATGGTCAGAAACTGTCTGGTGCGTATGGGACGATTCCCGGAAGACGAGATCCGTGCCTGCATGGAGAGGATCCTTCCTTCTCAAGATCAGTTTTACTACAGAAACCAGATCCAGTATCCGGTCGAGTACAGCAGAGAGAAGAGATGTGTCAATATCGGTCTGTACGAGAGGGGCAGCCATAAGATAGTAGAACATCAGAAGTGTTTCCTGGCAGACCCTGCTGCGGAGATCGTCCGGAAGGTCTCGCAGATATTCTTTTCCAGCCTTTCGAATATGGAAGCGGCAAAAGCACTGCGCCAGGTCGTGGTGCGTACCGGCCTGATGTCCAAGGAGATGATGGTCATCTTCGTGATCAGCAAGCAGGTCACATTTGATGTGGAGGAATTCGTCACATCCTGCAATGAAGCGCTGAAGGAAGCAAAGAACGGCATGCGCCTGATCAGCATCTGGACGGAAGAACGTCCGGAGGGCATCAAGTGGAAAAATCCGAAAGGTGTCTGGACGAATATCTGGGGCGAGACCACGATCAGGGAATTTCTCGCAAACCGCGTGTTCCGTATCTCGCCGGATTCGTTCTTCCAGGTCAATACCAAGCAGGCGGTCGTTCTGTATGACAAGGTCAAGGAATACCTCCGCTATGACGGTTTCCTGCCGAGAGTGCTTCTCGATCTGTACTGCGGTACAGGTTCGATCGGCATTTACTGCTCGGATGCATGTCATCACCTGATCGGTATCGAGTCAGTGGAATCCGCGGTCATCGATGCCAGAAATAATGCCAGATCCAACTTTATCGAAGATACCGAGTTTATCTTCGGCAAAGCGGAAGACTATGACTTTGGTGGCATGATGCCCGATGCTGTCGTGATCGACCCACCGAGAAAGGGCTGCGATGAGAAACTTCTGACGAAACTTCTCGACCTGGGCCCGACCCGTATCGTCTATGTCTCCTGTAATCCGGCCACCCTCGCAAGAGACCTCCAGCGTCTCTTCCAGCTCCAGCAGGGATCAGGTGTGAAGTACGGCATCAAGAAGATCTGCCCCGTGGATATGTTCCCGGGAACCACACATGTGGAGACGGTAGTATTGATGTCAAGAGTCGAAGGAAAATAGCCGCGAAAGCCCAGTAATACTGCGGTTTTCGGACAATCGGGCAATCGGCATCGGACAGACAAAACGCTTCTCGGTAACTTATCCAAGGGCAATCCGGCTCAAAAAGTGTGAGAGTTGAGTTGCCACGATAGATGTCACATAGTTGAGTTGCCGAGTTAGATGTCGGGGAGTTGTGGCTGTGAGATAGATGTCAGGATAAAATATAAATTCCGGATGCACAAAAAGCGTCCGGAAATTTTTTTGAAAAACTTGTAATAAAACTATTGACAAGTGCGTTGCTGTCCTATATAATCTGCTTGTAATCGAAAAGGTTACAAGAT
>R22__coassemble_946_pt1 | contig 16289 bp, 13 predicted proteins | sample R22__metabat2_high_PE_049 | metagenome-assembled genome bin R22 | reverse complement strand
GTACGATCGGATGTAACATACTTACAAAGCTCGAGACGGCAGGTCTTCTGGCGCTCCACGATGTGGACGGGAAAAGAGAAGTCTATCAGCATAAAGTGATCGGAAAACTCTCCGCGGGACTTCTTCCGCAGGAAACAACCGCGCTCGTGATCGCCGGATCCGACAAACGCGGAACAGTATATGGCCTGTTCGCTCTGTCGGAGAAACTGGGCGTGTCGCCGTTTATCGACTGGCTGGATGTCATGCCGGAGAAGAAAACTTCTTTTCCGATCTCTGCAAAATATGAATATACCTCGAAGGAGCCGTCGGTCAGATTTAGAGGATTCTTCATCAACGATGAGTGGCCGGCCTTCGGCAACTGGTGTAATAAGCGCTTCGGCGGATTTAATGCGAAGTGCTACGAGCATGTGTTCGAGCTGCTATTAAGACTCAAGGGCAACTATATGTGGCCGGCGATGTGGTCGGCGATCTTCCCGAATGACGGTCCGGGACTACTAAACTGCGAGCTCGCGGACGAACTTGGTGTGGTCATGGGCATGTCCCACCACGAGCCGTGTCTGCGTCAGGGCGAGGAGTACAGATATCTTCGCGGACCGAAGTCCATCTATGGCGATGCATGGAATTTCTTAAGTAATGAGAAAGGCATCACGAAGTTCTGGGAAGACGGCCTGATCCGCAGTGGCAAGTTCGAGAACGTGATCACCGTCGGTATGCGCGGCGAGGCGGATACCGCCATCATGGGAAAAGAAGCGACGCTGAAAGATAATATCGATCTTCTGCGGAAAGTTCTTAAGACCCAGAACAAACTGATCAAAAAGCACGTAAATAAGAACCTTGACGAAGTGCCGAGAATGCTGGCGCTCTATAAGGAAGTCGAGCCGTATTTTTATGGCGACGAGAAGACCGAAGGCCTTATGGGAGACCCGGAGCTCGAAGGAGTAACGCTCATGCTCTGCGACGATAACTTCGGTAATCTTCGTACGGTTCCGACAGAGAAGATGCGCGGCCATAAGGGCGGATACGGCATGTATTACCACTTCGATTACCACGGATATCCGATCTCATATGAGTGGTTCAACACCTCCTTCCTGCCGAAGGTATGGGAGCAGATGACGACCGCATATGACTGCGGGATCAGAGATCTCTGGATCGTGAATGTCGGCGATATTTTCAGCACGGAATACCCGCTCGCATTCTTCCTCGATCTGGCCTATGACTTCGATAAGTGGGGCACTTCGAATAAGAATGCCGCGCATGAATACACGAAGCTCTTCATCGAGAAGTACTTCGGAACGACGCTCTCTGCGGCGCAGAAAAAGCAGGTGTATGAGCTCCTGCTCGGCTACACGCGTATTACATCTGCGCGAAGAACCGAAGCGATGAACGATGAAGTATATGCACCATTTGCATATGGAGAAACCGAGGCACTTCTTGCGAGAATCGAGAAGCTCATGAACACTACGGTCAAGCTGTACGATACACTCTCAGCAGCGGGTGCAGGAAAGACTTCAAGAAAAGCTTCCGGCGCTGGCGCAGGAAAGGCTTCCGGCAAGCTTCAGGAGAATGTGGCATACCGCTTCTATGAACTCGTATATCTGCCCTTGATGGCGAACCTCAATGTGCAGAAGATTTGGCTTCTTACGACACAGAATCACGCATATGCGAAGATCGGAAGCACCTATGCGATGGCGCTTGCCGAGAAGATCAATGCATGCCTGGAATTCGATCAGGAACTCGTGGATGAACTCCATAAGATCCATGGCGGTATGTGGTACGGCATGGGTCTGTCCGAGCATATCGGATTTAAGAACTGGTGCGAAGAAGAGTGCCAGTATCCGGTCGTACATACATTCCTGCCGGGTAATAAAGATCGCCTGATCGTGACGATCCCGGGCACGGGCGCACATTCGGAAGGATATCCGTGGACACGCCGCGAACTGTCGCTTCCGGCCTTCCTCGATCCGCGCGTTAGTGAAGGCGCGATCGAGCTGACCACAGGCTTTGATAAGAAGATTTCTTTCCGCATCGAGTGCGATGCGAAGTATCTTACGATCACGCCTTCTTCCGGCACAGTGGATCCGAGAACGAGAAAGCTCATCAAGATAAAGCTCGACCGCACGAAGCTCCCGAAGAAGGGAAGCGCGGCCGCAAAGAAGAACGAACCCGCAAAGATAACGGTACGATTCGGGGCGGATGCTTTTGCCGAGGTAAAAGTACCGCTTACGGAAGAATCTCCGGAGTATATCGCCATCCTTGCGGAGAACTTCGCGGAGAATATCCCTGGCAAGGCGGGATCCTTCGAGGTGATCCCGGACTATAACCGCGGCATGTCCGCCATGAAGGCATACCCGCAGGATGTGGAGTTTAAAAAGGCCGCCGATGCGCCGAAACTGTCCTATCTCGTGGATGTCCCGAAGGCCGGAAAATATACGCTGCGCCTGATGACCAACCCGAGCAATCCGCCGACGCGCGAGCCGAAGATCCTCTTCGGTGTGTCAGTAAATGACGGAAAAGAGAAGAAGGTCAACATGATCCCGGAGGGCTTTGCGGTAGGTGATAACCAGCTGATATGGAAGCAGGGCGTGCTCGATAATATCCGCATCACCGAGGTCGGTCTGGATCTTAAAGAAGGAAAAAATACGATCGGCATCTCGGCGATCAGCCCGAACTTCGTGCTCATGAAGCTGGTGCTTTTCGAGCAGAGAAAAGCACCGATGGACTCCTATAACGGACCCGCGGGAAATTACTTGGTATAAAAAGAGGGGGCAGCTCAAGACGATGAGCCGCCCCCGTTTTCTTTCAGCTCGGAAAGCTTACAGATAGAAATCTGCAGCCTTCATGTAGAATGCGGTGTCGTACAGGACTTTCATCCAGTCATCCGGATCCGGTTCATAGAAATGCACATTGATGACCAGCCGCGCAGGGCCGCTCCAGAGTGCGTAATGCTCCGGAAGAATTCCGACCGTGATGACGGAGGTCTCTCCTGCTGCGACGCATCTCTCGCTTAAGGGCATCGTCTCATGGCGGAATACTGCGCCATCTTCCCATTCACCATCGGCTCCCTGCTTCAGAAGAGTGAAAACTTCTTCGACATAAAGAGGAGATTCACCTTCGTTCGTGATGGTGAGCTCTAATACCGAGGGAACGAGGACGCCGTCTTTTTCGATCATTTTATCCTGGGGGATAAAGACGGAAATAGTGCAATCGCCGTGGAAGTTGGTCGGTCCGGTCGAAGGTTTTTCCGTATGATCCGGAAGCGTCGTAGCATCTGTAGATTCCGTGGGCGGCATCGCGGTCGTATCATCGGTAGGCTTCGAAGGCATAGTCGTAACATCCGTAGGATCTGTCGGAATTATTGTCGTGGGGACTTCAGTAGCAGTCGGAGGCAGTGTCGTCGTATCGAGACTCACTCTTTTATTACCCAGCACACCGGAACTCCAGATCCCGAAAGCGATGAGTCCCAGCGCAGCGGCTGCCACTGCACCCGGAAGGATGTAGCGCTTCACGATCCGCAGGAACGGTTTTGCGGCGGGTGCTTTTGCCGTATCCGGAGACGTTACTGCTCCGGCTTCTTCTCCTGCTTCCGAAACATATTTATCATCGATGTCGTTGATCACATCAAATAGCTCTTTTCCGTTCATGAGAGTAAACCTCCTTCCTGAAGTATCTCACGCAGCCGGCTCCGCATGCGGTTCAGGGAGACGGACACATTATTCTCCGTCATATGCATGCGTGCGGCGATGTCTTTTACGCTGTCTGCGTACCAGTAGCGGCGGACGAAGATCTTCCGCTTATCTGCGGGAAGCGTCCCGAGGAATTCATTGATCACGGAGAGCAGTTCCCGGCGGTAAAGCGCGCTGTCTGCCGACTCGTACCCGGCGATCACTTCGTCCAGTTCTTCAAATACTAAAATCAGATTGCTTCCGCCGCGCTTTTCGGCGTGCTTCTTGTTATACAAATTCAGTGCATGGTTCTTCGTGATGCGGCCGACGTAGGGAGGAAGTACGGAAGGACGTTGAGGGGGGATGCTGTTCCATACCGAAAGGTATGTATCGTTGACGCACTCCTCCGCATCCTCCGAGCTGCCGAGGATATTCAGCGCGATCTTATGGCAGAAGCGCCCGTACTTTGCGGCGAGTTCTTTTAGCGCCTGCTCACATCGGTCCCATAACATTTTTACGATTGAAGTATCGTCCATTTTCCACTCCCTGTTCCGGCCGAAGATCCGGCTGGAAATATACCCATCTTCTCTTACTATATCACACCCACTGGCGTTCTCTTTTTCCATATGCCATATATGCTTCATAGGATCATCTCACATAACAGTTTTCCCGGATGAAATCGAGAAGATCAGAAGAGGAAGTAAAGTCCGCAAACTCTCCGGTTCTGTTCTGAAATGAACACAGATAGGAAACCCCATCCACCGTGAAGTACAGTTTCTGAGATCCGTAGTCTTCTTTACAGGATCTCATGTCACCCATATCTTCCCAGCTGCCGTATTCTTCCGGGTTTTCCGGATCCCGGATAAGGGTGATGCTGTAGTAATCAGAATCCGGACGGGTTATAAGTCTTAAGGACGTACGATCTACACTACTCAGATAATTAAACCCGGCAATGTGCATCCCGCCGAGGAAAGGCGTATTCACGATCTTATCGTAGATATATGGTTCAGAACCGTTATCTTCTTCCAGATGATCGAGAAGCACTTCCGCGTAGTGGATGAAATCCCCGATATCTTTTTCTGTCAGGGGATCATCGCGATTGTTGTTTTCGAAGGTGACAGCAAGCAGATTTCCGTCCATGACCTTTCCATAGTACAGAAACTCTCTCGAACTTATCGTATCTGTGATGTGCTGTATGACGTGATCATCGGTCAGCTGGATCTCCTCCGCCGCAAACTCAAAGGGCTGAGTTCCGTAGTAGCACATCGGATCATGGGCCATCTCTTCAAAGGTGGTATAGACCGAGCCGTTATTTAAAGCATTCAGCTGAAGATGAGTGATTCTTCCTTCGTGGATCTTCCCGTCAGGATCCAGGCATTTCGCACTGTTTTTGTTCGAAAAGAGCCTGCTTCCATAATCTACACAGCGGAAACTGTGCAACATCGATAGTTCATCACATCTATTGTAGATCAGTGTGGTGTGGTCTGCGACAAAAGCATACTTTTCCGTTGCCGCTTCCAGGGTATATTCGGGATCAAGGACTCTTGACGGGTCCCAATATACGATCTCTTCCGGAAGGTCCGGGTCATCGGACATTTCACGGGTGCCCGTCGGAATGGCCAGCTCATATCTTCCAGTGTATTGTGAAGAACGGGTCTCGTTTCCGGTAGTATCGCTTGTGATGGCAGACACGTCGGTTCCCCCGGCACAGGTCGGCGTCATTTCCGTTTTTTCCTGCTTCCCGCCATTTTTGCAAGAGGTCAAAGTGAATATTACGGAAAGACACAGTGCGGAGAAAAGAACGGAATGGATATACTTTTTCATTTTCATATACCTCGCTTCTTTATTGTCTTCACCCCTATTAACAGATTTCCGGAAGGAATCTTACAGAAAAAAGCGAAAAGATTTATCCGATTTTACGAAGCGCGCAAACGAAGAACAGACAAGTGCTTTTCGCAAGGTCCGGGGGAAGGTGCTTTTGGCGCGGAACAGGAAATAGCAGAAGCGCCCGTAAACTTGAAAATCCGCACTTTTTGTGGGATACTTTCTTTGCTATTTTCGTATATGACATAACCATAGGAGGCAGTATGGAAGAAGCATTGAGAAATCAGTTTATTAAGACCGTGCAGGATTTTACCGGAATGACGGGCATTTACCTGCCGGATGACGTCGAGAAGAGACTTCGCGAGCTCCGTGATTCCGAGACGATCGAGAACGCGAAGACGATGTATGACTGCATGATCGAGGACCTTTCTCTCGCAAAAGAACTTCACCGTCCGCTTTGCCAGGATACCGGCGTTCTCCAGTATTTCGTCGAGGTCGGAACGGAGTTCCCGTATCTGGCGGATATCGAGAGTGTCCTTGTTGAGGCCGCTCGAAAAGCAACGCTCGAGACACCTCTGCGTCCGAATGTCGTGGAGCCGCTCGGCGAACACAATACCGGCGACAACACCGGCTACGGCGCTCCTTATATCGAATATGATCTTGTTCCGGGATCTTCGGATCTGCGCCTCCGCATGTATATGGCCGGCGGCGGATGCTCGCTCCCCGGCAGAAGCAAGGTCCTGATGCCGCTCGAGGGCGTCGAGGGAATCAAGAAGTTTGTCTATCAGACGATCCTCGACTGGGGCGTAAATGCCTGCCCGCCGCTGTGTATCGGTATCGGCCTCGGCACCTGCGCGGCGACCTCCGCGATGCTTTCGAAAAAAGCACTTCTTCGTCCGATCGGCACACGCTCTTCTTATCCGGAAGTTGCCAAGCTTGAAGATGAGATCCAGGCGGGTCTCGATTCTCTCGGCATCGCACCTCTGGGATTCGGCGGCAGCCACACGGTATTAAACGTAAATATCGAGGCCGCAGCGCACCACCCGGCAACGCTCGGTGTCGGCATCACGACCGGCTGCTGGGCCACAAGAAGAGGCGAGATCATCATCCATAAGGATCTCAGTTCCGAGATCATTTCCCATAAAAAAGCACTTGCCGCTGCGGCAGAAGCAAAGAAAGGCTGAGGAGGTGTGAGATCTATGAAAAAAGTACTGACCACTCCTATTACATATGACCAGATCAAGGACCTGAAGATCGGAGATACCGTTTATCTTACAGGTATGCTCGCGACCTGCCGTGACAGCGGCCACAAAAGAGTCGTACATGAGAAGGTATTCCCGGAAAACTTCGAGTTCAAAGACGGCGCGATCATCCACGCCGGTCCGATCGTCGGAAAGGATGAGAACGGCAAGCAGTACATGGTCTCGATCGGACCTACGACGAGCCGCCGTATGGAAGCTGCGGAGGCAGACTTCATCGAGCAGACAGGTATCCGTGTGATCATCGGTAAGGGCGGTATGCTCGAAAAGACGACCGAAGCATGCAAGAAGTTTGGTGCGATCCACTGTGCATATCCGGGCGGATGTGCCGTAGTCGCCGCGCAGGAAGTCGAAGAGCTTCAGGGCGTCGAGTGGATGGACCTCGGCATGCCGGAGGCCCTCTGGATCATGAAGGTCAAGGAGTTCGGCCCGCTGGTCGTATCGATCGACACAGAGGGCAACAACCTCTTCGAGAACAACACGAAGATCTTTAAGGAGAGATTCGATAAGCTCGTACAGAAATAAATCCTGCGCGCGGGAGAACAGTGTCAGACGTTCAGATCTTTCTGGATAATATTCTCCACTTCAGAAAGAGAAATACCTTTTTCTTTTGCGATCTTCGCGAGATCTTCATACTCGATCTTCTTTCTCGTCGTACCATATCCGGAAGAGACCTTCACCCGGACGGGTCCGAAAGAGGTTTCGACTTTGTAGATCTGTCTGTCCAGCATATAGCGCTGCATCTTGGTCTCGCGGATACCGATCGTCGTCGTATGCTTGAAAAGCAACTGTACGAATTTCTCTTTATCTTCGGGTTTACAGAGTACACGAAGAAGAATGCCAGGACGGGATTTTTTCATGCCGCAGGGAACGGTGAAGACTTCGTTTGCTCCTGCTTCGAAAAGACGCTCCATCGCATATCCGACCGCTTCGCCGGTCATGTCATCGACGTTGCAGGAAAGTTCAATGATGTCGCCATTGGATGCAAAGGAAGATCCGGAAGTTACCGGTACAAAAGCACTTTCCGCAGCCGCAGCCGGAGCAAAGGCAGCATCAGTGGGAGCCATAGATCCGACGCTTTCTTCTTCTACTGTTTCACCGAGCATAACGCGTACGCAATTGGCTCTCGGGAAGTCCTTCTTGCCCATGCCGTAGCCGATGGCGGAAGTTTTCATCATGGGCTGTTTTCCGAATCCCGTAGCAAAATGCTTCAGAAGTGCGGCACCTGTCGGCGTGCAGAGTTCGCCGCTGATGTCTGCGCTGTAAGTCGGGATCCCCCGGAGGATATATGCTGTAGCCGGAGCGGGGACAGGCAGGATTCCGTGTGCGCATTTTACTGTGCCGGAACCGACGTGAATCGGGGAAACGATCACTTCGTCCGGAGCGAGTTTTTTCATGAGAAGGCATACAGCCGTGATGTCCGCGACCGCGTCCATCGAGCCGACTTCATGGAAATGGATCTGATCGACAGGCTGACCGTGCACGTGGCTCTCAGCCTCGGCGATCTCCTGATATACTGCCAGAACATCCAGCGCCACAGAAGTAGGAAGCTTCATATGATCGCCCACGATATGCTCGATATCATGCATGCTGCTGTGGTGGTGATGCTCGTGCTCCTCATTATGCTCATGATCGTGAGGGTGCTCGTGATCGCATCCGCAGCCTTCTTCTTCACCGTTGACGAGGACCGACATGTGTGTGCCGGTGATGCCGCATTTGACGGAAGGTTCCGCCACATACTGCACGCCCGGGATGCCGCGCGAATTCAGTTTCTCGAGAAATGCCTTCTGTTCTTCTTTCGGAAGAAGCTCGAAAAGCGCTGCGCTCAGCATATCGCCCGCGGCGCCCATGGAACAGTCGATGTAAAGAGTCTTCATGATTTTGCCTCCATATGGTTGATCATACTGGCCTGATAACCGGCGCCGAATCCGTTGTCGATATTGACGACGGAGACACCGCTGGCGCAGGAATTGAGCATGGATAACAGAGCGGACAGCCCTTCAAATGCAGCGCCATATCCGACGCTGGTCGGCACGGCGATGACCGGGCAGTCGGCAAGTCCGCCGATGACACTTGCCAGCGCGCCTTCCATCCCGGCGATCGCGATAATGACACTTGCGGTCATGATCTCTTCTTTGTCCGCGCGACGCCGGTGAAGCCCGGCGACGCCGACGTCATAGAGACGCACGACCTCATTTCCGAAGCGCTCCGCGGTGATCGCGGCTTCTTCGGCGACGGGAATATCGCTGGTGCCGCCGGTAGCCACGACGATCTTTCCGATCCCGTTGGGAGCGGGCGCTTCACCATAGCAGCCGATGCGTGCATCCGTATAGTATGTGATGTCGAAGGACTTGGCGATCTTTGCCGCGGATTCCTTCGAAAGGCGCGTGATCAGGATATTGTCCTGCCCGTTTTCGATCATGGAAGAGAGGATCCCCTTGATCTGCTCGGGTGTTTTTCCCGCGCCATAGATCACTTCCGGGACGCCCTGACGGATGCTCCTGTGAAAATCGATCTTCGCATATCCGAGATCTTCAAAGGGCGCTGCCTTCAGTTCCAGAAGTGCCTCACCCGATGTCATCTCGCCGCGGTCGACAGCTTCCAGTATGCGCTTGACGTTAGTATTCATGTTCTACTCCTGAAGTGGCAGGCGGAAGGGAAGACCCTGTGCCTGCGGGCGGTATGAGGCCGCCTGTTTTCCGATGTAAAAAAAGGGAGAAATGATCAACATTTCTCCCTTGCAAAAGAACTTTCTGATCAGTTTTTCTTCGCTAGAAACTTCGCACGAAGAACGCCCTTGGGGTCCTTGACCAGCAGAACGACCAGCCAGATGATCAGGCCCAGTGCGACGACGGTCAAGCCGAGGAATGCATCGTTCAGCATATCTGCGGCTGCCGGCTGGAAGAATTCTTCCTTCAGCTCCGCGTACTCGAAGATGGCATCGACCATCCACATCAGGGAAGCGCCCCAGTACATCAGAGCGAGTGTTCCGACTTTCCAGGTATCCTTCGGAGCATTCTTATACCATACGATCGTTGCGATGATCGCAGCGAAGACAGTAATTAGCAATGTCATGGGAATATCCTCACTTATCTTCTTCGACAGCTTCTTCAGCAAGCTTAGCGGTCTTGTTTGCACGCTTCTCCAGACGGGAAGAAACAACGACCATACCTACCCATGCAGCAGTAACGAGGAGTGCCATACCGACACCGACAGTAGCCATTTCACGGAACATTTCCGCGCGGGAAGATACATCATTTGCGGCGGTCAGGAACGGGAACCACGGTACTACTTCACCGTGCCATACGTGCTCGAGCGCAAGAAGTGCGGAACCTCCCCAGAGCATATTATTCAGCCAGCTGAGTTTTCTGGAAAAATGAGATTTCTCGATGACCTCAGAACCACTCTCGTGGTGGATCTCCATATTCTTTTCCTTAGAAGCAAGGACTTTCTGTGCGATAGTAGTTACGATTGCTTCGGTAGCAGGAACTATAAAACAAGCCATACTAGTACCTCCAAATTATATGAACTCATAAAAGTATTATACTTTCTTCCGGCATATTATTTCAACAAAAGCACCATACTTTAGCAAAATTTCGCAAGTTTTCAGCAGAAAAACGCATCTCTCCCAGCATGAGATATTTCCGCCGGAGAGGACCCTGGCAACTTAAGAAAAGCCTTGGTTTCCAGTGAAAAGGCCCCTCACCATTTTCCGCCCGGAAAGAGGTGAGGGGCCCGAAGTTTCCTATGATGTGCAGGAGATTACTGCGCAATGATAACAATGATCTGGAATGTATCAGATGTCTTGTTATTGGTGAATGTGAAGACGGTTCTTCCCGGTTTGCTGCCGGCAGTAAAGGTCAGCGGGCAGGAGTGGAGGTTGCCATCGTCTGTCCACTGATTTGTCCACTTAGCAGACGCGTCCTTGTTATCGGAATTGAATGTAACAGTAAATGTACCTGTTGTTCTCAGGCTGACCATGATGGTATCCGTGGCGCCCGGCTTAAGAACGATCACGTTCTTGGAAGCGAAGTAGGTAGTTGTCGGCGGAACCATCTTCTGGAGAGCACCATACAGATCTTTGAGTTCATTTGCACTCGCATCGACCTGTCCCTTATACTCGTCTCTTTCCTTTTTCGCTGCTTCGAGATCGTTGGTAAGACTATTGACGTTTTCCTGAAGCTGAGTGATATTCTGTTCCAGATTCGTCTTATCGTTCTTAAGAACTTCCTCTTTGTCAGCATATTCTGTGACCTGCTCTTCAAGATCCGAGATCTCATCTTCTTTCTCTTCGATCGTCTTATCACGATCCTCGATCTTGGTATTGAGGTCGGACTTCTGCTTCATATAGAGATATGCTCCGACGCCCAGACCGGCTGCCGCGAGTGCGAAGAGGATGATGAAGATGATCATCGGTACGAAGAATTTCTTGCTCTTCTTTTCGCCCGGTACGCCGCTGTTATCTACAGGAGCTGCTACAGGTGCCATCGGCTGAGGGGCCGGTGTAAATTCCGGTTGCGGAGCCTGCGGCTGGAATCCCGGAGCGGGGAAGGCCGGGGGTGCCGGCGGAGTATTCTCCTGCATACCGAAAGCAGGAATAGCAGATGCGACCTCTGATGATCCTTCAGCAGCAACAGCTGCAGTAGGTGCAAACGGCGACGGTGCATCTTCCGGGACATCCAGACTATCTGCGTCTGCATCCGCGATCATATCGGAAGCGGTATCCGATACCGCATCAGATACTTCCTCTGCCGGAGTATCTGAGAGTGTAGCAGAAATATCCTCCGATGCAGGTACCTGTTCCGGAACCGGGGAAGAGATCTTCATACCGCATTCTGAACAGAACAGAGCATCATCAGCAATCTCTGCATTGCAGTTGGTACATTTCATAACTGTATCCTCCTTGTTTATCACTATCTTCACATGATCATTCCATGAAGATAAGCCCGAATTGCTCCGTTACTTTCTGTATTGATGATCATGTAATTACCATTTCGGATAGAACCGGGATTAAGAAAGCGGATTCCATAGATCTCCTTGTCCTGCTGCCGGTGTGTATGTCCATAAATTACCACATTACAGTTGTTTTCATGTGCGATATATGCCATGATGTCCGTGCTTGCATGATACAGGTGTCCATGTGTTACGAGCGCTCTCGAGACAGGGGATAGGGAGACCGTGATCTTATCCGGCACTCCTGAAAAAGAAGAAATATAGGAATCGCAATTACCGCGTACCATACGTATGTCTATCGATCGGGAGGTACATCTTCGGATGATCTCTTCGACATCGTAGTACTCCATATCCAGATCACCGCATACGATCACAGCGTCGGCATCCTGATGCTCTGAGAGAGCACTCTCGAGACGCGACTCTGCTCCGTGAATATCCGAACAAACGAAGTACTTAGACATCTTTCAACTTCTCTGGATAATTCCTGTTTCCCTGGTCCAACCTTTACTTAAGCACTATTCTATACCAAATCACATCTTAATTCCATATAGGAAAATCATTCGTTGATGATCACATAAGCCCCGATATCGATCTCGGCGGTCTCCCACTCACAGATGAACCCATGGTTGTCCTGACTGTAGTTACCGAAATCTCCATCGACCTCTCCATCATTCCAGCGGTGCTGATTCCAGGTCTCGATCTCGAGATAATCCTCGGCGCCGTCGTTATTTGGCTCGCCCGGTGCCCAGTCCGTGAACTCAAAAGGTTCCCCGGTGACCCAGACGAAAGTGCCTTCTTCCTCGACATCGTTTGCTCCGAGCCAGTAGCACCGCTTCGTACCTTCCTGGAGATATTCCTTGACGAAGATACTCTCCTCTTCAGAGGTGATGGTGAGAAGATGTCCTCCGTAGCTCTCGCACAGCGACTCGACATCATCCCAGCGATAGCCGGTGTCGTAGATCTTATAGTATCTTCCGTCAAATGTTCTGGAATCTGCAGGGACATCGAGCTTGTGCAGCGATGTTACTGTGCCTGTACAGCCGTCATCGCGACAGTGTTTACGATGTCTTCCACAGAACAGCCGCGGGAGAGATCATTACAAGGTTTTGCAAGTCCCTGGAGAACCGCGAAGCACTCGGCACCGCCGATACGCTGTGTGATCTTATATCCGATATTGCCTGCCTGAAGATCTGGGAAAATAAGGACATTCGCGCGGCCGGCAACCGGAGAGCCCGGAGCCTTTGAAGCGCCGATCTCCGGAACGAGTGCGGCATCAAACTGCATCTCGCCATCGAGAAGAAGATCCGGTGCGAGCTCGTGTGCGATGCGGGTCGCTTCCTGCATCTTAGTAACGAGATCGTGCTTCGCACTGCCCTTCGTGGAGAAGGACAGAAGAGCAACTCTCGGCTCTTCCATACCGCACAGAACACGTGCAGTCTCAGCGGCAGATACAGCGATCTGAGCAGTTTCTTCCGCTGTAGGACACGGATTAACGACGCAGTCGGCATAGACCAGAAGTCCGTCTTCGCCGAGGTCCTTGTTCGGGCATTCCATCAGGAAGCTGCTCGATACGATGGACATTCCCGGCTTTGCCTTGATGATCTGAAGTGCCGGACGGAGCATGTCGCCTGTGGTGTGTACCGCACCCGAGACGAGGCCGTCTGCATCGCCGAGCTTGACCATCATGACAGCGAAGTACATCGGATCAGAAACCAGTTTCTTCGCATCTTCCTCGGTGATCCCCTTTGCTTTTCTCAGCTCGAAAAGCGCCTGTGCGTAATCATTAAATTTCTCACTCTTCGCCGGATCGATGATCGCGATACCTTCGATATCCGCGCCCTGCTCGGATGCCGCTTCCGATACAGCTTCGGCAGATCCGATCAGGATCGGCTCTGCAAGGCCTTCCTTCTTAATGATCTCCGCCGCCTTTACGGTGCGCTTCTCGTCGCCTTCGGGAAGAACGATCTTCTTTACGTTTGCCTGTGCTTTTGCACGGATCTTCTCAATTAAACTCATACGGAATACCTCACTTTCTTTATGCCGCAGTCTGCCCGCGATCAAAACTCCACGCCTTCAAATCCCTGCCACACATCTTTTCCGGAGTAGGTCCGCGCAGTAAGCTTTCCCTGCATGACCTTGAGTGCCGGAAGGGCAAGTGCTTCCTGCTCCATCTCGCCCGGATATACACTGATCGGAGCGATCCATCCGCAGCGCTTTTCGATGGTTTCTTTTACATCCGGGAAGCGGAGAAGTCCGCCTGTCAGAAGGATGCCATCGACCTTGCCGCACAGGACGCAGCTCATCTCGCCGATCATCTTGCAGATCTGGTAGAGCATCGTGTTCCACACAAGATCCGCTTTCTTATCGCCCTTTTCGAGCATCTCGTGGATCGTGTCGGCATTTGCCGTACCGAACAGATCGACAAATCCGCCTGCTCTGGAGCAGCGCAGTCTTACGTCAGCGACGGAGTGTGCTTCGATATAATCGAGGAGAGCCAGTACCGGGACCGATCCGATTCTTGTCGGTGTAAAAGCACCCTCGCCGTCCGCGCCCATGTTACCATCGACCATCTTACCGTGGTCGTGTGCGCTTACCGTGATACCGCCGTCGATATGTGCGACAACGAAATTGCAGTCTTCGTACTTCTTACCCATAACTTTTTCCGCGTGATACTCGGCAACGGCTTTCTGATTCAGCACGTGCGAATGGGATACGCGGTAGATGCCCTTGATGCCGGTCAGTCTGGCATAGTCGCCGTACTCGTCCACATTAGTCGGATTGAGCGTGAATGCCGGCTTATTGAATTCCTGCGCGAACTTCCAGGCGAGCATGACACCGAGCTTGGCCGGGTGCTCACTGCCGCCGACTGCCGCGACTGTATCGTCGTAGAGTCTCTGGTCGATCTTCGTGATACCGCCCGGCTGCGTGTGCGCAGAGCCGCCGCGGCCGACGAAAACATCGATATCTTCCGCTTTATATCCCTCGTCCTTCAGCATGTCGAGGATAACGCCGTAGCGGAACGGCATCTGGTCATTTACGTGCGGGAACGAAAGAAGCACATCCGCATCGTGGAATAGGCTCCTCTCGAAGACAGACTCCTCGTTCTCAAAAAGACTCACCTTCGTCGAGGTGGAGCCCGGGTTAATAATCAGCAATTTGTACTTCTTTTCATCCTGCATAAGAATGTCTCCTGTCTATTTCAAAAGTGCTTTTCGCATATAAATACGAAAATACAAGTCGTATTCTAAACCGCGCCCATTAGAAAAACAATTCTATATAAATAAAAAGCAAAAGAGAGTAAAAGAACCTAAACGTATTCTCACCGAAAAGCACTCTCCACGACCGGAAAGGACCAGCCACAGGATCCCTCCTTATAGACCTCAGGACAAAAATGCAAAACTTGCGAAATCAATTTGGCACATAAAATCGACATTAGAAACGTCTGCGTAACATATCGTTTACAAAAAGGTGATACAATGTGCCAAAGACTGTAAAAGGGGATAACGGTCCTTTAGACACATCGTGGGCATCTTGTGATGAAATACGGGTGGCCATGGTGATTTGTGGTATGTGTATTTCCCCAAGGTCGGTTATTGCGCGCATTTCTTCTTAGGAGATGCAACAATGGAGGGAGACATATGATTAAGAAGAAACTTATATCTATGCTCGTCAGCGTGACCATGCTCATCGGCATGTTCCCGATGATGATGGTATCCGCGGACGAGGAACCGGGTTCGTTTACGGAACTGCAGGAGAAATTGGATGAAAACCCTTTTTTCACTCTTGATAAAGACTACGAGTGGCAGGAAGGCGACAGCAGTATCGTCATTGATAAGGGATTTGCAGGAATAGATATGAAAGATTATTCGATCGATGCGAAGGGGAATGGTCCGATTTTCGTTATTGATAATAATTCCAGATTTGATGTCAATCCCAATCCCGGAGAAGGAACAATCACTGGCGGAAACGCTGAAAAAGGTGCGGCTTTTTATATACATAAAGGCAGTACTCTCAATTTATTTGGAGGAACTGTTACTGGAAATACTGCTACTGGCAACGGTGGAGCGATTTATAATGAAGGAACTCTTAACGTACAGGACGCTAAAATAGTCAAAAATACTACCGGTGGTAACGGCGGCGGTATCTATCAGGCGCCCGGAGCTTCCATTTCTGTCGCACTATCTCCTGTTATTAAGGAAAACACACCGAATGGTCTGTATCTCACAGAGGGACAGGTCGTGACATGTGGATCATCTTTGAAAGGCGGTACGATTTATGTCGATTCCGAGGTATCCGCGGCTATTACATCCGGATTCACCGGAAGTACCACGGATCCCTTCTATGAGGATGGCGGCTGCAAGCTCAGCCTTCAGGAGGATGGACAAGTCTATCTCGAGAAATCCGGTTCGGGACCAAATGGCCCTGAATTTGCAGGTCTCAGCCTTACGCTGGATGATGGAAAATTCGGATTGAACATATTTGTAGATCCGGGAATACTTACTTCTGAAGAACTTGCTTCTTCGCTGGTCACTTTTACTGTTCCGGGAAGAGGCGAGAATGAGCAGAGAGACAAATTTGATCACAGCTGTAC
>R22__coassemble_919_pt1 | contig 16551 bp, 12 predicted proteins | sample R22__metabat2_high_PE_049 | metagenome-assembled genome bin R22 | reverse complement strand
TCGCCTTTGCATCTGCCTCTTTACCAAGAGCGCTTATGTAGCCGGACTCATCGGAAATATCTGTTACGTTAACGTTGATCAGACGAAGACCGATCTTCTTAAGCTCTGTTTCCACGTTTCTGGAAACTGCTTCGAGGAACTTATCACGGTCTGTGTTGATCTCCTCGATGTCCATCGTCGCGATGACCAGACGGAGCTGACCGAAGATGATATCCTTTGCGAGTTCCTGGATCTCTGAGAGTTTCAGGCCAAGGAGACGCTCGGCAGCATTCTGCATGACACCGGGTTCCGTGGAGATACCGACGGTAAAGATAGACGGTACGTCGATACGGATGTTCTGACGTGACAGTGCCGAACGAAGGTCAACAGCGATCGAGATCGGCGTCAGGTCGAGGTACTGGTATGACTGGATGATCGGCCAAACAAACGCAGCACCACCGTGAATACATTTCGATGAGCGCGCGGTGCCGTCCGCATTCTTACCAACCTTACCATAGATGACCATGATACGGTCAGACGGGCATTTTCTGTATCTTGAAAGAAAGATCAAGAACAGTGTGAACACCAGCAGAGCAATTACAACTAATAAGCAAATTACTTCAAATGGCATTTTCGTTTCCTCCTACTACTTCTTGTTAATTATGTTTGGTCACAATCAGTGTTGTACCCTTTGTAATACCGATCACCGTTACCGGAGTTCCGGTCGGGATCTTCTCTTCCTCGTCCGTGACCGCCTCAAATTCCTGAAGCTGGTCCTGGACCTCTACCATGACTTTACCGGGCTGCGCGCGCTTTCCCGGGATCGGGATATACACTTCGCCGGTCTTGCCGAGCGCGAACTTTATATTCAGTGTACCATCCGACTGTATCTTCTGCATACCCCAGAGCGCCAGTCCCATAAGGAACATTCCCAGGAATCCGCAGGCAAATGCCAGGATCGCTGCGGCCCATACCGGAAGCCCGCCTTTCATGAACAGAAGTCCCGTCCATCCGAAGATAGAGAAGAATGCGATGATGCCCTGCATCGTTACGAGGCGGAATCCGGAGCCGTGCACCTTGTCCGCATGGTCCACATACGTTCTTCCGTCCGGCAGATCCTGATCCGGGATTCCTACGTCCGGTCCGTGGATACCGCCTACGTGCGGTGCTGCCTCTGCAAGATAGATGTCACCTGTGTGGACATCGACCACAACCCCGCCCTGCACATCAGCAAACTCGTGTGCGATCGCTCCTACGTGTCCGGATCCTGCATCCATGTCGTGGCTGTACTCGTAGGAACCGTCATGTGTTACTTCGATTCCCGCATCTGATCCGTCCGCGCCAAAAGCACTTGTTCCGTCATGTACTGCGCCTCCTGTGACATCTCCGTGGACTCCACCGAAGTCGCCGTGTCCGATGTCGTGTCCGAAATCATGTCCGACATCCCCGTGTCCTCCGAAGTCATGTCCCGCATGACCGAAATCATGGCCGCCATCTCCGAAGTCATGACCGACATCGTGGCTCATATCCATATCATGTCCGTGACCGAAGTCGTGGCCATGTCCGCCGATATCGTGTCCGTCGAGGTCTCCCGCATGGGATGCTGCGCCGATCAGAAGAAGAATAAACTGGAAGATCAGCAGTACAGTAAACACGACGGCGATGCACGCGAATATCTGCTCCGGCAGATTCATCGCTTCAAACCAATTCGTAAGAAATTCCATTTTCATTCTCCTTTCAAATCTCTGTTAAGAGTCTCTCCGCTTCTTTCTTCAGAACGATGGAAAGATGCGCCGTATAAAGTATCGTCAGAAGTCTTCGGATCTGTTCTTTGCTGGTCTTTCCGAAGTCGAAGCTCTCTGTATCGATAACCTTGGTCACGATGTCACTCAGCTTCGTTTCCGACCGGATCGGATCGACCGGCGCCATCGAGAGCAGTTTGCAAAAAGCACTATAGACCGTGCTGTCCTGGTCCGCCATCTTCAGAAGCGAGATGATCCCTTCGAGCGAGAAGACATCTTTAAAGTAGTTCAGGATCGCAAGCCGGATAAACTTGTCTCTGTTATACAGTTTCTTCACCGGCGACTCTACAAAACCGCGCTTGACCCAGTTCTGCACCGTGTGCGCCTCGATCCCGAGGAGCCCTGTCACCTGACGAAGCTGCATGCCTTCCAGAAGAAACATCGGATCCAGAATCACATCCACATTTTTCAGATGATCTTTCGAAACACTGATCAATGTACCCGGAAGATATTCACTCATCTAAGATGCCTCCTTTCCCTCTATTCACCTTCTGTTCGGAGCACTTTTAAGGCATAGTGTTCCGATCGTCCGGATTGTGTATATAATATCACGCGGTCACATGACCGTCAAGAGTGTTCGCACGAACTTTACTTACTATCATATAATTCGATTTTCAAACCTTTCCTTTCAAAAAGCACTTCTCCCCGCGGCCAGGTGCATTTCGAGCGGAAACGTTACTTTTCGGCATCTGAAATGTATAATAGGAGTATGTGGCAGGCAGTGTTGCTTCGTCTGCCTGCGAGGAGGAGTAGAGAGTATGCCTTTTCAGCAGGATAATTTCATGGGGTCCGATGGCGAGACCCTGATCAGCTATTTCAAGATGGTTCCGGATACACAGCCCAAGGCCGTCGTTCAGATCGTCCATGGGATGTGCGAATATATGGAGCGCTACATGGAGCTCGCGGAATACCTCTGTGACAAGGGGTACATCATCTGCGGCGAAGACCACATGGGTCACGGAAAAACCGTTGGAGAAGGCGGCATCTACGGATACTTCGGGCGCGAGGATGGCTGGGAGCACCTGATCGAGGACGTCGAGAAACTGCACCGTGTCATGAAAGAGACCTATAAGGATCTGCCGTATATTATCCTCGGCCATTCGATGGGTTCATTTATCGCGAGAAACTGGTATGCCCGGTACGGTAACGACTGCGCCGGACTGATCCTCTCCGGCACCGCAAAATCAAATAAACTCCTTCGTCCGCTCACGGTCCTTGCGAAGATCCAGCGTCTTTTCGTCGGCGACAAGCGCGCAGCGAACATGCTTGCCCGGACCATCAACAATCAGTACCTCAAGAAGATCAGCAGGCCTAAGACCTCGAGTGACTGGATTTCCCACGATGAGGACGTCGTGAAGAAATACGTCTCTGACCCGCTCTGTACATTCACTTTTACTCACTCCGGATATATCGACCTCTTCCGTCTTCTGCGGGAGTGCAATGCCGAGTCCTGGTACGACTCGATCCCGAAGGATAAGCCGATACTTCTGATCTCCGGCGACGAGGATCCGGTCGGTGACTATGGCGAAGGTCCGCAGGAGATCTACGACAAACTCATAGAGTCCGGTCAGGTAAAGGTCACGATCGACATCCGCCACGGCATGCGCCATGAACCGCATAACGAGATCGGACGGGAGGCCGTCTATCAGCGCTATGCCGCATACCTTTACGACAATTTCGTAAAAGAAGACAAAAAAACAAAATCTGAATAAAAGAACAGCTTTGTTAAAGATACGGGGATAAGAAGAAGTAGATCGACCGGGAGGTACAGAATTATGAAAAAAGCACTGGCAGTTCTGCTTTCTATGTCTATGGTCCTAGCACTATCCGGCTGCAACAGATCGGAAGAAACAAAGAGGACGAAGAGAACTAAGGAAACAAAGGACACGGAGATCTCCGAGACCACGGAAGATCCGTACATTTCGATGATTGAACCGTCAACGACCGAGTCGGATGAAACATCGGACACTTCGCCTGCTCCGGAACTCAAAGAATCGGTCAACCTTCACTCTCAGGTCGAGTTGAAGACATACGGATTGGCGGAGCTTATCAACGACGACAATTTCACCCGTGTGGACGGCATCACCTATGAATTCAACCGGATCAGGTTCACCACTGACCAGTTCCCGGAACTCCGCAAGGAAGTCGACAGTTTCTATGACGATCTTGAGGCCGCCCTTACGAAGCGTTTCGAAGAGCGGAAAGCCTCCGGGATCAATTCCGATACATATTACGACGATCAGTGCTATGCAAACACATATATCTACCGGGACGATTCGTATATCTTCTCTTATATAGTCAAGACCCCCGAAGATCTCTCGAGCGATAACGACGGATGTATCTCGCAGGCTTACTGGAGTGAGACAGGCGAAGAGATCTCGCTTTCAGACATCGTCACGAACGACGATATCCTTTCCGAGAAGATCACCTCCCTCGGTCAGAAGTATAATATCCCGGACGAGAACCTGCTTAGGATGAAAGTTGGCGTCCAAAACGGCACCGGAGACTTCGCGCTTACCTATGACGGACTTTATCTTTTCGACGATTATTGGGAACTGAAACTCCCGTTCGACCAGATCGAAAAGGGCGTTGACAGCAGGTTTTTCGGTAATGCTCCGGAAATGTACTTCCTGGATTTCAACCTCGACGGCACGCTGAAGTGGGATATGGACGGCGACGGCACGGCAGAGGATATCATTCTCGAGCCGAAGTTTGAGAATCCGAATGACTCTATTCTCGTCACCTCTGTTGTGATCCATGTCGGTGACGAATCCTTCGAAGTCAAAGAAGGCATCTGGGGCGAGTTCAATCCGGAATATGGCTCCTTCTATCTTATGAAAGCACCGGATGCTTTCTACATTTATATGTTGGTCGGTGTCGATGAAGGGATTGAAGAAGTAGGATATAAATACGAAAACGGCACCTGGACATTTACCGGCAATTGGGAAAACGGAGAATACGATCACCCCTATGACCCGCAGCGGGTGAAGATGAGCACGTATTTCGGCAATCTGGGAACCAACTACATGTTCTCGTATTTTGATATGACGGACGGCAGCGGCATGCCTAAGCATCTGGGAGATCTTTACTACGAAACGTCTTATTACCTCGCCACCAACACCGACCTGGTCTTCACCGCATATAACAAAAGCGGCGCACCGGCAGGCGATCTGAAGGTCGCGGCCAGGACCATCATCCAGGTCATCGCCTTCGATACGGACAGTAACATGCTCTACGTCAATGTTTACTCGGGCAAGACCGGCGAATATGGTTACGCTTCTATCGAGATGCAGAAGGATGATACGTGGAAGGTCGGCGGCGTCCCCGTCGAAGAGGCATTCCTCGGGCTCCGCTACGCCGGATGATCAAGCCCCACACAGATAAGAACACTAATCGTCTGAAATCAAAGAAGGAGCGGCATTACGTCGCTCCTTCTTCTTTTTTATTCTATTCGAAAAGCACTCGTACCGGACCTTTATCCTCCGGCTTCCGCCGGGGCACAGATCGCGGCAGGACATCCGATCTACAGCTTACACTCTATTGTAGTTGATCAGGCAGCCCTTGAGGATAATCTGACGTTCTTCATCTGTCAGATCGCCGAGGCGCAGGTCGAATTCCTTCAAGCCGCTCTCACCGACAGTGTATGCCTTGATGACTTCAGTCTTATTCTCGACTGCGGCACGGATGCCCGGGATGAAGATGTAGTCGAGGTTCTTAAACGGAAGCTCGCCCTCTTCGATCAGGAACGGCAGCATACCCCAGTTGATGAGGTTGGATCTATAGCGCTTGGTGGCATATTCGTTGGCGATGTTCGCCCAGCCGCCTAATACCTTCTGGCAGGAAGCTGCCTGCTCACGGGCAGAGCCGTCACCCGGTTTTACTGCAAAGATCGTAGAACCGAATCCTGTATTGGTGCGGTGTACATCCGGGAAGTCCTTTTTGATCGTCTGCATGACCTTGTGGATCTCCGGGAACAGATCACAGAGCTTCTTATCTTCTTCTCTTGCCTTCTCGACCTTCTGGATCTCCTTGGCGCGTCCTACATACTCCGGATCCTTACGGCTCAGAGTAAACTCGGCAAGTCCGAGAGGATTGGATCTGTAAGAAGATGTCTCACCGGACGGGATCAGCTCGTCGGTCGTGGTAACCGGATCATGGATCTCGGATACACAGCGCAGAACGAGGTTATCGGTAAGAGCGACCATGGCCGGCCAGTCCTTGATGTTCGGGCCGAAGTGGATCGGATACTCCGGATCAGCGACACCCTTACTGTCGAATACACGGTTCTCGTAGATTTTTGAATCGAAGAAGTACTTATACTTACCGAACTTGCCGTCAAACTCGGTAGCGGCTGTGAGCTCGCCCTGGTTGGCAGCGGTTGCTGCGATAGATCTTGCATCCATAAGAGCGACAGAAGAGATCTGCCCGTTCTGGAGCTTGGATCCTTCACGGTTCGGGAAGTTTCTCGTACTATGACGGATACTGAATGCATTGTTTGCAGGTGTATCACCGGCACCGAAGCACGGTCCGCAGAATGCGGTCTTGATGATCGCACCGGTCTCCATGATGGTTGCGGCGCAGCCGTTTCTGACGAGTTCCATATACACAGGCATGGATGCCGGATATACGGAAAGTGTGAATTCATTAGATCCGATGTACTTACCCTTCAGGATATCGGCAGCTGCACAGATGTTCTCGAATCCGCCGCCGGCGCAGCCTGCGATGATTCCCTGATCGACCATGAACTTGCCGTTTCTGATCTTGCTTCTCAGGGAGAAATCGACCTTATCGCCGAGGGAGACCTTCGCGCGCTTCTCGACATCGTCGAGGATGTCGTCGAGGTTTGCCTTCAGTTCTTCGATCGTGTAGGTATTACTCGGATGGAACGGCATAGCGATCATCGGCTTGATCGTGGAAAGATCGATCTCAACGACACCGTCATAGTAAGCGACTTCACCCGGATTGAGTTCCTTATAATCACCGGAACGGCCGTGAATATCGTAGAAAGACTTGACTTCATCATCTGTCTGCCAGATAGAAGAGAGACATGTGGTCTCAGTGGTCATAACGTCAACGCCGATACGGAAGTCGGTGGACAGAGACTTCACGCCCGGACCTACGAACTCCATGACCTTATTCTTTACATAGCCGTTTGCAAATACTGCGCCAATGATGGCCAGCGCTACGTCCTGCGGGCCAACACCCTTGACCGGTGCGCCCTTGAGGTAGATCGCAACGACACCCGGCATGTTGATGTCGTATGTCTGGTTGAGGAGCTGCTTAACGAGCTCCGGTCCGCCCTCACCCATCGCCATGGTACCGAGAGCACCGTAACGCGTATGAGAGTCAGAACCGAGGATCATCTTACCGCCGCCGGCGAGCATCTCACGGGCGAACTGGTGGATAACAGCCTGATGCGGCGGTACATATACACCGCCGTATTTCTTCGCACAGGAAAGACCGAACATGTGGTCGTCCTCGTTGATCGTACCACCAACCGCGCAGAGCGAGTTATGGCAGTTTGTCAGAACATACGGTACCGGGAACTTGGTAAGTCCCGAAGCACGTGCGGTCTGGATGATACCAACGAATGTAATATCGTGGGAAGTAAGCTTGTCGAACTTGATTCTCAGCTTCTCCATATTATCGGATGTGTTATGGTCTTTTAAGATCCCATACGCAATGGTCGCCTTCTTCGCGTCCTCTTTGCTCACGTTCTTACCGGTCTTACTGAGGATCGCCGCAGCCGCCTCCTGATTATCCGGAATAATTTCAGTTCCACGCAGAAGATATGCGCCGGAATCAAGTAAAGAAATCATAGATCATCCTCCTATAAACTATCTATCGCATAAGGGCAGGTGCTTTTTCATCGGCAAAAGCACTTGTCCGCCACTTTCTCGAACACTCCTATTATAAGGAAATCACGGGAAGTTGCAAGCAACATCGGCGCTCTCTTGTGGTTTCTTTCTGACATTCTTGCCCTCTTCTTCCCCTTTCAGATACAAAAGCACCGCCCCGCCATGCTTTGTCCGCACGACGGGGCGTATTAGTTATATGTGAAAAGCGGTCAGACCTTAACCGGTGGAAGATCTATCCCACGTTCTTCATCTCCACTAGTTACAATAACGTCCGCCATCTCGAATTCTATGACCTCAAGATCCATTTTTTCATACTTATCCATATCTCTTTCTCCCTCTTTTACCCTACAAGCGCCTTCGCTGCTTCATAGTATCGATAGTACGCAGTCAGTGCCAGTTTCTGAGCCTGCGTGGTCAAACCATAGTTGAGCATAGTCTTCACGTAGAAGAGCGCAGGCAGGGATATCGTTGCCGTTCCCTGATTCGTCTTGATCTCAAACCTTCTTTGCGTGTCCAGATGGTTCGGAGCGATGTTGCTTACAGAGAACACATAGTATTTTTCTCCGTTGAGATTTACTGATGTGCTGTTCCTTGGCATTATGACCGAACTTTTCCGGCTTGACATAAATCTTCAGTGTGGTTACAGAAGTAAGTGTCAGGGAAACCATCACATCGGAAGAGATTCCCGAGGTTCCCATATTCTTCCGAATGTCACAAAAAGTATCCATATTCAATTTAGTTACGGCTCGATCCACATCCAGGCTCGTCAATATCTCGGATGGTTTCGGAATAGCCGTATGATTTACAGAATCTGACCAGTTGGATTGCTGCATGTAGTAACCATACGTGTGAAGAGCATTCACAAGATCGATTATACGCGAATCGAAGTCTTGTGTATGATTCTGCAAATACTCAATGTAAGACATCGCGGAATACTTGTCTGTCTGGATCGCCTCTCCATCATAGTATAACGTTGCCGTGATCTCATCTGCCATTTCAAGACAATTGATGCTAAAGATATAGTAGCGGGAAGAATCCGTTTCTCCTGCCGAAGATGTTCTGACTGTAGTCTTTCTGCCTGTCGTTGTCACAAATTCAACATAGCATTTGCTCACATCTGTTCCATCCGGAAAATCAACACCGAACTTCACACCGATGCTTCCACTCAAGCGAATCGCGTGGCTAACGATCTTCGGTCTCGGCACCGGCGCCGTGATTTCTACCGGGATACCCGCGTAATCCGTCTCGCATGCTCCATTGATCTTCTCCGCGAAGACATAGATGTGATAATCTTCTCCCCATGTTCCGCTGACACTGTTCGACAGAGTGAAGTATCCCTTGTTATTTCCACCATGAATCGCGCCGTAATCCAGAATACTGTTGCCATCTGAACCAAGCGTTTTACTTGTAACTATGTAAGAGATCTGAGATCTTTCAGCAAAGCGCTGGCCGGAAAGTGTATAGCTAAAAGTGACTTTTCCCCCGTCCATCGAAGCGGAATTATCTGGGACCGAAACGATCATCTCAGGATCCAGAAGAGTAAGCTTATATTCCGTTCCCAGCTCTCCGTATTTGCCCTTGAGCGCTGTTGAGAAAAGGATGGAATCCTGACTTACATTCAGTGCTGGTGCTACTGAGTATTCGCCTATAACTTCCATGCTCGGATTTTGCGGAACAATGCCGGCATACAAATAGTATTTTTCCCCGGCTGCATTCCGAAGCCAGCATGCCCAGACTCGATTTTCAGGTTGAAAAATCTTCCAATAATTTGAGTAACCGCCAAGACCGTCATATCCATTTATATATCCATATTTTCAATTATAGGTATCTTCCGCATCCAGAATAAATACTTTATCGCCTTCAAGCCCCACATAGTATTCATACATATCGTTCGCACTTTGATTGGCAACGGCCAACGGATGGCTTGCGATTGTACTTTCGGCGATCGAAGCTTTCTCCACACTTGTGAACACGCCTTCTTTATTCAGGAACTTGTCTCCATTCAATCCATAGCGAATATCGCAGTCTTTCCAGAGATTGGTCTGATTGTTTTCACTGAAACAGTCACTGTACAGGCCGTAGTCAGAGTCAAGGAAAAGTGTTCTCGATCCGAAGATGTCGGTATCCGGATCCAGCACACGGTAAAGAACAGGCTGTCCTTCGTATTTTCCGAAATACACATAGGAGCCATTCCATTTGTCATCCGGAGTCTGCGGAACAGAAGGAGAACTCATCCCGTTAGTTCCGAGTTGCGTATTACTCAAGTTTTTTCCTTCGAAGTCGATCGGATCCGGCGTTTGCTGTTTGACCAATTCTACCGGAGCACTTGCGTAGTCTGACTCGTATGGTCCATTGAGCGTCTCTGCGAAAACATAGATGTGATAATCTTCACCCCATGTTCCACTGATGCTATTCGGCAGTGTGAGATAGCCGGTACCATTTCCGCCATGAGTCGTGCCGTAATCCAGAATGCTGTTGCCATCTGATCCGATCGTTTTACTAGTGATCATGTAGGAAACGCGAGACACGTTATAGACGTTCTGTCCCGAAAACTTAGTGCCGAAAGTGACTTTATTTCCGTCCATCGAAACGGAACCATCCGGGACCAAAACGATCATCTCAGGATCCAGAAGAGTAAGCTTATACTCTGTTTCAAGCGCACCATAACTACCATTGACCGCTGTTGAGAAAAGGATGGAATCGTGATCGATATTTAAAGCAGGAGCAACGGCAACGTTCTCATTATCTACCCTTTCGACACCATAGTACTCGAGGGTGGCAATGCCCACATGATGTACATCTTTATCTTCGAGTTCATCATGCACTATCTTACTCCCGCTTCTTAACCACCAGACGAGGTTTCCATCGTTCCACCAATTGTACGATTCCAAACCATATTTATATAAATTCGAATAATGTGGGGTATCAAAGTCGTCCAAGTCATAGTATCCGTAATCGTGGTTCAGAATATCCGTAATATCAAGCAGAAAAACTTTCTCTCCGTTAAGCCCTACATATGTTCTAAAAAGATCGTTAACATCCGAATTATCTCCTGTCAAGGGAGCATCGGCTACATAACTTTCCGCGATAGCATCCTTTTCAGTCTGCGTGAAAACTCCGTCTTTATTTAAGAAGCTCACACCATTCAGCGAGACCAAAATATCACTTTCACTCCACTTAATCGAATTCGGATCACTGTATGGAAGAGTAGTGTTGAAAGCCTGCTTGTATAAACATCTGTCACTATCAAGAAATAACGTCTTGCTTCCGTCTGCTGTATACTTCGTGGAATCTTTATCCAAGACACGGAACTTGAGCGGCTGATCTCCATATATCCCGAAATAAACATAACTGCCATGCCAGTATTTGTTTCCGCCAAACTGAATCACCGGATCACTCATCTGATCTACACCAAGTTTTGTATTGCTTGTAGTCTTCGCCACTGTGTCATCCGCACGGACAAAATCTTTCACGGTCATTCCGTACATGGCCGGAATGAAAAGAGCGGCTGACAGAATCAGCGATGCGATCTTCGCAATTTTCTTCTTAGACCTTTTCAACATACTTTCTTCCCCTCCACTTCTATTGTCATCTGTTTCCGTCTTTCCCGACGATCCACGATCATTCGGAAAAACAAAATGCGTGTTGTCTTTCGTTTGCACGGAAATCAACACGCATTACATAGCCAGTTTATATACACGCCTGAAAACGGGAGCTGAGCAAGCTCTTACTAAAGAATACAGATGAGCTACTATCGTACAAGAACACATAGCCTATACCCCAAGAAAAAACACTTCACAAACCCTGTTTCAAACATATATATTTTATCATCGGGCATATATATGGGTCAATTATTCTTTACGAAGAAATCTCATTCATCTTAAGTTTTGGGAAGCGGGTCTTTCTTGCATAAAACCAGTACCCGAATTCGTTTCTTGTTTTACTATATCAGACTTATTAGACCTGAAAACTGTTCACAACTTTGCCACACTTCTTGTATATTATATCTATGTCGTTTAAATATTTTTTCATCGACAAAACAGCACTTAGAGCATTCGACAAACAGGTTACGAGGCAGCATATGGGAAAGAGAAAGAAAATAGCCGTTTTTTCACCGAATATATATGAACCGATGGCGCATGCGATCCAGGACGGTATCAGCAAAGCCGCGCTGGATCTCGGAATCAAGGCCCTTTTCTTCGTTACGTTCAGTGATGATTTCACCACCAGACTATATGACGAATATAAGAACTACGACGAGGGTGATATCGCAGCCTTCGAACTTCCGGATCTTGATGATTTTGACGGGATCATCCGCGTGGATCTTGCATATGGTCCATACTCACAGAAACATCTTGATGAAAGACTCAGTAACGTTTCGATCCCAATCGTGAATGTCGGCGGACAGGATCCCCGCTACCTCAATGTCGTGACAAACGAAAACGACTCATTCACAACTCTCATCGACCATATTATTGAAAAGCATAACTGCAAGGATATCTATCATCTGGCCGGTCTTAAAGAGCGTTCCTTTACCCAGTCGAGGATCGATGCGTACCGCAGATCTCTCGAATCGCACGGCATTCCCTTCGATCAGGACAAGATCTACTACGGCACACTCTGGCATGATTGCGGAGAGCCCGCGCTCGACTACATCCTTGCCGACTGTGAAAAACACGGAAAGAAATACCCGGATGCCATCGTCTGCGCCAACGACTATTCTGCCGTAGGTCTGGTCGAAGCCTGTCATAAAAGAGGGATCGACATTCCGGGAGACATCATCATTACCGGCTACGACGGTCTTGATGAGGCAAATCAGGGATATCCGTCGATCACGACTGTCGCTCAGCCCTTCTCTGCTTCCGGATACGAAGGAGTTTTAACCTTAAAGAAAATATGGGACGGCGAAACGATCAAAGACGATATCCTCATTCCCGGCGACCTGATCTGCAACCAGTCCTGCGGATGCAAGTCCATGAACACCTATAACATCGAAGATATCCGAAGCCTCTACACCCGCCGTATGGATCGTGTCTCTGTCCTGGCACAGTCCACGACGAACCTGATCCTCAGTGTCTCGAGCGCGCAGACGATGGATGAATGCTTCCAGGAGATCACGGAGAACTCGTCCATCGAATCCGGCTTTACGAATATGCTTTTGTGTCTGGCGCCGGAATGGGAGGAACAGCGCGTGATCCCACCTGATTTTGCCAAGCAGGACGAAGAGATGACGGTAGTCGCCGGTTTTATCGGCGCGGAGCCGGTAAAGCGTGAAGTCTTTCGGAAGAAAGACCTTCTTCCGCCTGACCTTCTTGCTGACCCGAACCCGTATTATATCTGTGCGATCCACCATCTGCAGTACTACATGGGATACCTCATCGTTTCCCCGCAGAAGGAGTCCATCGATTCCCTGTCGATGAAATCCTGGTATGTAAACCTCGGTTCCATGCTGGAGAACTGGAGGATCCGTCACAAGCTGAACCTCGCGGTGCAGCGCCTGGAGAATCTTTATAACCGCGATATGCTGACGAATCTATATAACCGCCGCGGCTATGAATCCTTCTTCTCGGAAATCTTCCAGGCATGTCAGAAGGAAGGCGTCCCGATCGGAGTAATGATGATCGACATGGACAACTTAAAGCTCACCAACGATAACTACGGTCACGAAGAAGGCGATTACAGCCTCACTACGATCGCTGACGGTATGCGTCTCGCCGCGATCAACGGTGAAGTGTGCCTGCGTACCGGCGGAGATGAATTCGTCGTTCTCGCGAAGAATTATTCCGAGGAAAAAGCAACGATCTATGTCCAGTCACTGACCGAATACATCCAAAAGTGCGTCCGCCGTGACAAGAAGGTCTATCCTCTCGATGTCAGTACCGGAGTATGTATCAAGGTCCCGCCAAAGGATGCCGGAAATGACGAAGAAACGATCCGCTCTTTCTCCGAGGAGTACTTGCGGATCGCAGATGCCAAAATGTACGAGGTCAAGAAAGCTCACAAGGCGATACGTCAATAAACTACTATCTTACATTTGGTATAAATATGGACTAATCTCTTGAATCGCAGGGTTGTGCTCACTGATCGACGGCTGTTTGTGATACTCGTGCCATGCTTCGTGTGCCTTAATATCCATCTCACTCATGACTGTCAGGTGTGCGATAAAGCATACAAATGTAAAAATCACGCATAACACAAGCATAGCGGAAATACTTTTTCTTCCCGCTTTTATCAGAAGAGCTGCAAGCACTATCCAGATCAGCACACAAACAAGAACGGTCACCGCCACCTTCCAATAGGCAGGTGACGCATCCGCGTACTCACCTATCTTACGGATATGTTCCGCATGATAAGAAGCAAGAAAGGCTGTGATCAAACCGCCGGAAAAAAACCATATAATCAATATGATCCATCCTCCGAAAGATAGGCCGGCAAATTCCCAGTCTTTCATTTGAGTTTCTTCTCCAGTTCTTTGATAACGATCTCGAGTGCTTTAATGCGGGCATATTTCTTATCCACAGATTCGAGTACATGCCATGGTGCAAACTTGGTTGAAGTCTTCTGGATCATCTCATTGATCGCATCTTCATAAACGTCCCACTTCTCTCTGTTGCGCCAGTCTTCTTCCGTGATCTTCCACTGCTTCTCCGGAGTGTTCTGACGGTCGGTAAATCTTTCGAGCTGGGTGTCCTTATCGATCTGCACCCAGAACTTGATGATGACCGCACCCCAGTCGTCGAGTCCTTTTTCAAACTCATTGATCTCGTTATAGGCGCGCTTCCAGTCATTCTCGGAACAGAATCCTTCGATACGCTCGACCATGACACGGCCATACCATGTTCTGTCGAAGATCGCGACATGTCCGTCTTTCGGAAGACGTGTCCAGAAACGCCACAGATAGTGTCTCGCTTTCTCGTGAGGTTCCGGACTTGCGATCGGATGCACTTCGTAACCACGGGGATCGAGAGCCTCGGCGATACGCTTGATGTTGCCACCCTTTCCTGCAGCATCCCAGCCTTCGTAAGCGATGATGAGCGGGACTCTTTTTCTGTAAAGACGGTTATGCAGTTCCGACAGGCGGTCCTGGAGTTTGTCGAGTTTTTCTTTATATTCCTCGTCGGATAGTTCTTTTCCCTCAAGAGGAATATCGGCAAGTTTCGGCATCTTCACGAGCGGGAAAGTATTCTGAAGGAGCGGTACCGCCAGAGAATGATTCTGAAGCGCGATATCGATACCCTCGTTCATGCGCTCAAGCACCTGAAGCTCGGCCCACTTTTCTGACTTCGCGTCGATAATGTACCACGGTGCCGCGGAAGTATTGGTATCCTCCAGATATTTCTCGAAGATCTTCTCACAGTCCTTATAGTGCTTGTTCTGCCAGATATCACCCTCGCTGACGCGCCACTTCGTATCGATATGATCTTTGAGATTATTGATGCGTTTCTTCTGTTCCTCTTCCGTGATGTGCATGAAGAACTTTAAGACCAGATAGCCGTTGTCGGTGAGCTGGCGCTCGAATCTGCGGATGCTCGCGATGCGCTTCTCATAAAGAGAATTCGGCATCGATCCGTCAAGGCGGGACATAACGATCTCATTCATCCAGCCGGTGTTATAAAAACGGAATTTCCCCGCCTCCGGAAGCGCCTCGAAATACCGGCAGAGGAACGGTTTTCTCTTCTCCAGGTCAGTCGGCATATCAAAGGTCGCGACTTTATAAAAGCGCGGGTCGATGTTGTTGATGACATTGCCGATCAGTGTGCCCTTTCCGGCGGTGCCCCAGCCCTCGATCAAAACGACGACCGGAAGCTTATTGTCCTTGATCTTGTTCTGGTTTACAAACAGAAGATCTTCCTGTTCTTTCAGACGGGATTTAAGAAGTTCCTTTTCAGGTTTCTCATTCAGATACGCGTTCTTCAACATAATAAGGATCCTCCCTTCAGACGGTGGGATGCATATGCCAAGCGAATAGAAAATGTATCTTTATTTTACCACGGATGGGCAACTTATAAAATCGGGGCGAGCAATCGGAGGATCAGACGGAACAGACTCCAGCCGCGCTTATAGTTCAGTTCTTCCTTCATTACCTCATCAGAAGCTTCAAAAGACTTGAGCATATCGTCCCGCACGTCGAGTACGGTCGGAGTATTGCACATCCATACCGCGCTTTCAAAATGCAGGTACAGGCTCCTGTAATCCCAGTTTACCGAACCGACGATCGCAGCTTTGTCATCGATAACGACGGTCTTGCTGTGCATAAAGCCCGGGGTGTACTCATAGATATGGACTCCGGCATTGACCAGATCTCTGTAATAGCTTCGGGTCGCCTGATGGATCATCCACTTATCGTATTTGCTGGGTGTCACGATGCGGACATCCACTCCGCTCTTGGCTGCAAGGCTCAGTGCGGAGATCATGTCCTCATCGATGATAAGATACGGGGTACTGATGTAGATATATTTCTCCGCGGAGGAGATCATGTGCATATAGACACTCTCGCTGACACGCTCGTGATCTGTCGGGATGTCGTTGTACGGCTGGATGAATCCCTCATTTTTGATCGGGCAGGGAGAATCTGTCCAGGGATAGTACTGACGGAAGTCCTCGGTCTGCGGCCGGTTGATCTGCCAGATCTGAAGGAAAAAACATGTCAGACTCCAGGCGGCTTCTCCCTCGAGCATGACGGAAGAGTCTTTCAAGTAACCGAAGCGCTCCTTCTCGTTGACATACTCGTCGGACAGATTCAGACCGCCACAGAAGGCGATTTTACCGTCGATCGACGTCAGTTTTCTGTGGTCACGGTTATTCTGAATGGTCGTAAAGAACGGGCGGAACGGGTTAAAGACCTTACACTCGATGCCCAGTGATCTCAGATAATCAGAGATCACTGGGCATCGAGTGTAAGGTCTTTAACC
>R22__coassemble_874_pt1 | contig 16926 bp, 12 predicted proteins | sample R22__metabat2_high_PE_049 | metagenome-assembled genome bin R22 | reverse complement strand
CACGTCCTCAAACGTCAGCGGCTCGAAGTAGAGCTTGTCGGAAGTGTCGTAGTCTGTAGATACTGTCTCCGGGTTGCAGTTGACGATGATGGACTCAAATCCCATCTTCTTCAGTGCGAGAGCGGCATGTACGCAACAGTAGTCGAACTCGATGCCCTGACCGATACGGTTCGGGCCGCCGCCTAAGATCATGATCTTCTTCTTGTCGGAAGACGGGCTCTTATCCTCGGAGAGGTGATAGGTGGAGTAGTAGTAGGCTGCATCCTGTGTGCCGCTTACGTGCACGCCTTCCCATGCTTCACGGATATTGTACTTGTAACGTGCATTTCTGATATCTTCTTCCGGGACCTCGAGGAGTTTGCTGAGGTAACGGTCGGAGAAACCGTCGAGCTTTGCCTGACGGAGAGTATCCTCAGCCGGAACAGCACCCTTGATCTTAAGCAGTGCTTCTTCTTCCTGTACGAGCTCGAGCATCTGCTCTAAGAACCAGTGCTTGATCTTGGTCAGCTGGTAGAGCTCTTCGATGGTAGCGCCTTTTCTCAGTGCTTCGTAGAGGATGAACTGTCTGTCAGATGTCGGATATGCCAGCATATGCATCAGTTCTTCCTTGGAAAGGTCATGGTAGTTCTTCGCAAAGCCTAAGCCGTAGCGTCCGGTCTCGAGGCTGCGGATCGCCTTCTGGAAAGCTTCCTTATAAGTCTTACCGATGCTCATGACTTCACCTACGGCACGCATCTGTGTACCGAGCTTGTCGGAAGCACCCTTGAACTTCTCGAATGCCCAGCGGGCAAACTTGATAACGACATAGTCTCCGTCCGGTACATACTTATCGAGGGTTCCGTACTTGCCGCACGGGATTTCGCTAAGTGTCAGACCGCAGGCGAGCATCGCGGAAACGAGAGCGATCGGGAAACCTGTTGCCTTCGAAGCGAGAGCGGAGGAACGGGATGTTCTCGGGTTGATCTCGATAACGACGATACGGCCGCTGACCGGATCGTGTGCGAACTGGCAGTTGCAGCCGCCGATAACACCGATCGCGCGGATGATCTTATAGGAATAATCCTGGAGTTTCTTCTGGACATCTTCAGAGATGGTCAGCATCGGAGCGGAGCAGAAGGAGTCACCGGTATGAACACCGATCGGGTCGATGTTCTCGATGAAGCAGACGGTGATGACATTGTCATCGGCATCACGGACGACCTCGAGCTCGAGCTCTTCCCAGCCTGCGATACATTCTTCAACGAGGACCTGTCCTACGAGGGAAGCCTGAAGGCCACGCTCGCAGACGATCTTCAGCTCATCTACGTTATAAACGAGTCCGCCGCCGGCACCGCCCATCGTATAGGCAGGACGGAGAACGACCGGGTATTTCAGTTCTTCAGCGATCTTGACCGCTTCATCTACGGAGTAGGCGACGTGGGATCTCGGCATCTCGATGCCGAGGCTGGTCATGGTGTTCTTAAACTCGATACGGTCTTCACCACGCTCGATGGCATCAACCTGAATACCGATGACCTGAACGTTATATTTCTTGAGGACACCAGCTTCGGAGAGCTCGGAGCACAGATTCAGTCCGGACTGTCCGCCGAGGTTCGGAAGAAGGGCATCCGGACGCTCTTTCTCGATGATCTGGGTAAGTCTTGCCAGATTCAAAGGCTCGATGTACGTGATGTCCGCCACATCCGGGTCAGTCATGATGGTAGCCGGGTTACTGTTGACCAGTACGATCTCGTAGCCGAGTTTCTTTAACGCTTTACAGGCCTGTGTACCTGAATAGTCGAACTCGCACGCCTGGCCGATGATGATCGGGCCGGAACCGATGATAAGGATCTTATTGATATCTTCCCTCTTTGGCATGGTATCTTCCTCGCTTATTATATATATTCACTTATAAACCCTAATAGGGCATTTTAGCTGGAAATATAATAACAGAAAACACCCGATTCGAAAACCCAAATATATTAGATAGATAAGAAAGGTTTTTATGTAAAAGCACAGTATTTCCGATTTGAAAAAAATTTGAGGAAAACGGCGTTGACTTTTGTTTTTGAGGCGTTCATAATTTCAATAGGTATTCCCAAAAACAAGGAGGTGACGAAGTTGGATAGTTGTGATGGCAGTTATCGAAGGCGTGGCTGTTTTGAGAAAAACGATTCAGATGAGAATCACATACGAACACCTCTTCGTCACGCAAGGAAGAACTGACCGCCGGAAGATCCGGTGAGAGTGCTTTTGTCGAAGAAAACCTTCGATTTTGATCTGAATTATTTTTCACATAAAGCTTCCCTTTATTGCCGGCATGAAAATGCTTGATTCTATGCAAGAGGAGGCGGGTTTCATATGGATGAGAATGAGATCAAGGATGAGATCAAAAATGAGATCAAAAATGAAACCAGAAGTGAAACAAAAACTGATACCAGAAATGTAGTTGAAGAGATCATTGAATTGATCCGTGCCGATAAGTCGGACGGAGAACTTCGTGCGAAACTCGAAGACTACCATGAGAGCGACATCGCGGATGCGTTTGAGCTCATCACCGAAGAAGAACGTAAAAAACTGTACCATATCCTCGGTGCCGAGAAGGCTTCCGATATCTTCGCATACCTCGAAGATCCGGAAGAGTACATCGCCGAGCTCGATATCAAGAGTGCTGCGAAGATCATCGAGAACATGGACGCCGACGATGCTGTTGACGTACTCGAAGAAGTCGATGAAGAGACGCAGGAGAAGATCATCTCCTTGATGGATGATGAGAGTTCGCAGGACATCAAGCTCATCCAGTCCTATGAGGACGATGAGATCGGTTCGAAGATGACCACGAACTTTGTCGTGGTAAAAAATGACCTGACGATCAAGCAGGCGATGAAGGAGCTGATCCGTCAGGCGGATGAGAACGATAATATCTCGACGATCTATGTCGTTGACCAGGACGAGAAATTCTACGGAGTGATCGACCTTAAGGACCTGATCCGGGCGAGAGACTATGCCAAGCTCGAATCACTGATCGTTACTTCCTACCCGTATGTAAATGACCATGAGAAGCTCGATGAATCCATCGAAAAGATCAAGGACTACGCCGAGGACTCTATCCCGGTATTAAATGATGAAGGGAAGATCCTGGGTGTTATCACCTCGCAGGACATCATCGAAGTCGTTGACGATGAGATGGGTGATGACTACGCAAAACTCGCCGGCTTGACCGCGGAGGAAGATCTGAAGGAGACGCTCGGCGAGAGCATGAAAAAGCGCCTGCCCTGGCTGGTGACGCTTCTTGTGCTCGGACTTTTTGTCTCGACGGTCGTCGGCCTTTTTGAGACGGTCGTGTCGGAACTGGCGATCATCGTGTGTTTCCAGAGCCTGATCCTCGATATGGCAGGTAATGTCGGTACCCAGTCACTCGCGGTAACGATCCGCGTACTGATGGATGAGCACCTGATGGCAAGTGAGAAGATCAAGTTTGTCTTAAAAGAAATGCGTGTCGGATTCTTTAACGGCATGCTCCTGGGGGCTCTGGCATTTGTCGGGATCGGACTTTATGTCATGCTGTTTAAGCACTACACGGCGGGATTCTCTTTTGCCGTGGCGGCTTGCGTGGGCGGATCACTATGGCTCGCCATGATCGTCAGCAGCCTGGTCGGAACTCTGGTCCCGATGTTCTTCCATAAGATCAAAGTCGATCCGGCGGTCGCCTCCGGCCCGCTTATTACGACGGTAAATGACCTGGTCGCTGTTATTACCTATTACGGCTGTGCATGGATCTTCCTGATCAATCTCTTCCATACAGTTGCCTGACAGTTATGGGATAGTCTGCCAGAGGAAAGCACGGTACGATAAAGCATCATGAAAAGAAGAGCGGGCCGCCCCGGAAATTGAGGCGGCCCGCTCTTGAATGTTTGTAGAAATAGGATCCTTGCGTCAGATCAGGATGATTCCGACGATTTCTTTCTTCAGGGATCTCAATTTCGAGATCTCTTCGGAAACGGAGTCGGTACGGGATGTGCCTCTCTTCTCGACGAGAACGACGGAGTCATATTTCTCGATCGACTTAACGGTCTTCGCATCGGAGAGGATGTTGCCGGAATAATCGATCTTTCCCTTCATCGCATCCTTCAGAGCAGCCAGTGCCGGGTCGGAAGGATCGACCGTACCGACCATGGTGCTCTTCGATCCGTCTTTGGAAGCGATGGCCAGAGTATTTGCGATGGTGGCATCCACAACGCTCTTGTTGTCATATGCCGGATCGCCTTCGAGCTTTCTGATGGTCTTATCGAAGAAGACTCTCTTGCCGAAAGGTGCGACGCCGAGAAGCGGGTACGGGAAGCGTGAAAGCAGGTTGTTTCTGGAATGGATCTTGCCGGAGAAGATGCTTCTGATATAGACAAATGCGAGTGCCATGAAGAGTCCGAGGATGCCTCCGACGATGCCGTACTTGAGTAAGCTCTTCTTCGGGGAGCGGGATGCATTTGCATTCGCAAGACTATTCTCTGCGGCAGCCAGCTCGCGCTTAAGAGTGGTGAGGTCTTCCTTCGCCAGGCCGATGTTCGCCATGTTATCCTCGATGTTCTTGTTTAAGTTATTCAGAGCATCATTGTCTGTGGTCAGTGTGCGCTCGGAAGAGAGGAGGCTGTCCTCGTATTTTGTACGGTCATCGTACATCAAGCGGTTTACTTCGTATCCTGTGAAAGAATTTACGATCGAGACTTTATACTCCGGGTCCAGCGACTGAAGCATCTTGACCATCTCGGAGAAAAGATAATCTGCGGCTTTCTTTGCCAGACCGGTATCTGTGTAATAGACATCCAGACGGACAAACTGGTCTTCCACATTGGTAACGGAGATGAGTTCCTGGATATAGCGCTTGTCGGCATCTACTCCGAGGATCCCCTTAACATGCTCGAGAATGTCATCCGAGAAAGGATACATGGATGCGCACGCATTAACGATACGGCGCTGCTCATTCATCTTATAGTTGGCATATTCTTCCGTAGCGCCTTCCGGGATCGGAGCATCTACGGCAAAAGTGATTCTCGAGGTTCCGCAGTTGAACGGGTCGATCGTGTAGTAAAGGCTGTTTTCGAGATAATTTCTTCTTTTCTCGTTCAGGGCGGTGTCTCTCTCGATCTTGCGCTTGTAGTACGGGATGCTGACTTCGTTGATCGTGGTGTTCTTCTGCTCGAGATTCTTGATGGTGATCTCTTTTGCAGCGACTTTTTCTGCAGCAGCATCGACGTTCTCCTGGTAGGCAGCGTTGACCGTCGATTTCTTTGCTTTACGGTATCCGTAGGCGCCGAGAAGTGCGGCGAAGAATACCGTAACAACAACGATCAGAACGATCGACTTTAAAAAAGACGCGATAACATCCGTCAGCTTGATTTCCAGTTCATGTTTTTCCATAAGTCCGGCTCCTGTGGTAAATCCTGTTCTCCCCGGCAGGGTATTCCTCGGGAAAAGATACTCGTAAAGTAATATAACACCGATATGTGGTGTGTCAATGGATATATGCTTTCAATATTATAACATATTCGTCACTTTCAATTATCCGGGAAGGAACGCCGCTTCTGTCCGTGCCGGAACTGCTTTGCGAAAAGCACTTGACAAACGAACTTCCGCAGAGTAATCTAACCTCAAATTGAACATAGCAAAAGCGATGACGAAGAGAAGTAGCCTGTTTTATCGCTTCCAGCGAGCGGGGGACGGTGTAAGCCCCGTAGAGTGAATACAGGTGAATAACACTTCCGAGCTGCAAAATGAAATGCCGAGGGCGGCGTACGACAAGAAAGCCGCAAGACGCAGAGTAGTGGAAGCCGAGGGCCACGCGTCAGGTGGCAGGGTTTGATGGAACCCGGTAAGGTGGCTGTGGAGATCACAGCAATTCAGGTGGTACCGCGATTGGAAAGTCGTCCTGAAGCAGAAGATGCTTCGGGGCGTTTTTGTTTATATCCGGAAGCACTTCTGAAAGACCACAGAAGCTGCCCGGACAAGTGCTTTTGCCGGGAAAAAAGAACAAAGGAGAAAGCAAATGGACATTGTTGATGTAAGAGAGATTTTCAGAAACAGAGAACAGTATCTCGGTAAAGAAGTGACAGTCGGCGGCTGGGTAAGATCCATCCGTGACTCCAAGACCTTCGGCTTTATCGTGCTGCATGACGGTACATTTTTCGAGCCGATCCAGGTCGTTTATCACGACAAGCTTGCGAACTTTGAGAAGATCAGCAAGACGAATGTCGGCGCAGCCCTGATCGTCAAGGGCACACTCGTTGCCACACCGGAGGCCAAGCAGCCCTTCGAGATCCAGGCAACGGAAGTCGTTCTGGAAGGCGATTCCACGCCGGATTATCCGCTTCAGAAGAAGCGCCACAGCATCGAGTACTTAAGAACGATCACACATCTGCGTCCGAGAACGAACCTGTTCCAGGCGGTCTTCAGAGTAAGATCTCTCTGCGCATACGCGATCCACAGATTCTTCCAGGAGAGAGACTTCGTCTATGTACATACTCCGCTGATCACCGGTTCCGACTGCGAGGGTGCAGGTGAGATGTTCCAGGTAACGACACTGGATCTCAACAACATCCCGAAGACGGAAGACGGCAAGATCGACTACAGCCAGGACTTCTTCAACAAGCCGACCAACCTCACGGTCAGCGGCCAGCTGAACGGCGAGACCTTCGCGATGGCATTTAAGAACATCTATACTTTCGGACCGACATTCCGTGCCGAGAACAGTAACACGACACGTCATGCCGCAGAGTTCTGGATGATCGAGCCGGAGATCGCATTTGCAGATCTCAAGGACGATATGCTCCTTGCCGAGTCCATGATCAAGTACATCATCAACTTCGTACTGGAGAACGCTCCGGAAGAGATGAAGTTCTTCAACGACTTCGTAGACAAGGGCCTGATCGAAAGACTCCGGCATGTAGCATCTTCCGACTTCGGCCACGTTACCTACACCGAGGCCATCGAGATCCTCGAGAAGGTAAACGACAAGTTCGAGTACAAGGTATCCTGGGGCTGCGATCTTCAGACCGAACACGAGAGATACCTCACCGAGGAAGTCTTCAAGAAGCCGGTATTCGTTACCGACTATCCGAAGGAGATCAAGGCTTTCTACATGAAGCTCAACGAAGACGGAAAGACAGTTGCCGCTATGGACTGCCTCGTTCCGGGCATCGGCGAGATCATCGGCGGATCCCAGCGTGAAGACGACTACGACAAGCTCGCAGCCCGCATCACGGAACTCGGCATGAAGCCGGAGGACTACGGATTCTATATGGATCTTAGAAAGTTCGGTACCGCGCGTCACGCGGGATTCGGTCTCGGATTTGAGCGCTGCGTCATGTACCTCACAGGTGTCAGCAACATCCGTGACGTCATCCCGTTCCCGAGAACGGTCAACAACTGCGAACTCTGATATCCGAACTGCCCTTCGGGGCAAGTGCTTTTGCAGAAGAAATAAGGAGCGCTGAAGTGGCGCAGATATAGAAACAAAGGAGAGTTGAAAATGGGTACGATTCAGATTCCGGACGGGTATAAGAGCCCGCAAACCATTCGCGAAACGGAAGTCGCGATCAAGGAAGTTAAGGACTATTTCGAGCGGGCGCTCGCAGATGCGCTGAACCTGACACGTGTGTCGGCGCCGCTATTCGTAAAGCCGGAGTCGGGACTCAATGACAACTTAAACGGCGTGGAAAGACCGGTAGCTTTCGGCATCAAGGAACAGGGCGAGAAGGAAGTCGAGATCGTGCACTCTCTTGCAAAGTGGAAGAGAATGGCGCTCAGCAAGTACGGATTTAACCCGGGCGAGGGACTATACACCGATATGACGGCGATCCGCCGCGATGAAGAGACCGACAACCTCCACTCGATCTATGTCGATCAGTGGGACTGGGAGAAGATCATCACGAAGGATCAGAGAAACGTCGAGACGCTGAAAGAGACGGTCTTCCGCATCTACATGGCGATCAAGCAGACCGAGTACTACATCTGCGGCAAGTATCACTTCATGGATCCTTTCCTGCCGAACGAGATCCATTTCATCACGACGCAGGAACTCGAGGACATGTATCCGGACAAGACTCCAAAGGAAAGAGAGAACCTCATCACGAAGGAATACGGTGCCGTGTTCCTTATGCAGATCGGCGGAGCCCTGAAATCCGGAAAGCCGCATGACGGCCGTGCTCCGGACTACGATGACTGGTCCTTAAACGGCGATATCCTCGTGTACTATCCGGTACTCGGCGGTTCACTGGAACTCTCTTCCATGGGTATCCGTGTCGATGAGGAGGCGATGGCCAAGCAGCTCAAGATCGCAGGATGCGAGGAGAGAGCAGAGCTTCCGTTCCAGAAGGATGTTCTGGAGTGCCGTTTACCGTACACGATCGGCGGCGGTATCGGACAGTCCCGTATCTGCATGTTCTTCCTGCAGAGAGCGCACATCGGCGAGGTTCAGTCGTCCGTATGGCCGGAGGACGTGGTCGAGAAAGCGGCTGCACACGGTGTGAATCTTCTTTGATTCCTGAAGGAAAACAGAAATGACGAGGGGTGTCTCAAAAATACTGAGGCACCCCTCTTTCGCTGTAATATGAATTATGTGATTTATTTTTTTTGCGGTTGAAAGTACTTTTTATATTCCCTAAGCATCAGATTCTTTCTCTTGTTCCCCTGTACACTTTGGAGGTTTTGATATTTGCCAACTATGGACATGCTCATCAGACCCTTTTTAACCAGTAATTCGTACTTCCCTTTGAAGAACGGGAATTCTCTTACGATCCAGTTCGCTTCCTCGCTGCTGCGAACTGCGATTTCTCCAAAATAAATCTCCATCATTTTTTCAAAGGCCTCTTTTGTTTCACCAATTCTTGAAAACGACTCATTCTCATAAAGATAGAAATACCATTTTTCTAATGGATCCAAACTATCTACAGAGTAGTCGGGGGTAAAAACACCGCTTCCTGCACTGATTTTTTCGAGCTCCTCAAGAAGGCTCGTCCTATATGTGAAAAAGAAATCTTCAGCCTCTTTGCTATCTCTAATGGCAATCATATCCTGGCTGTATTTTAATGCTGCTACTAAACCATCTTTAGACATACTTATTATCTCCCTGGACAATTCAATTATAGTTGGGACAGACAAAAAAAGCGAGCCAGGTAGCGCATCTGCGCCACCTGACCCGCAAGTCTTTTTGGGTATTTATGAATCATTAACCCTGAGCATTCCGGCTCCATGTCTTAAATAAATCATATAGCCGGTCTTCGTTTTTCTCCCTTGAAGACTTTCGGATGCAAACGAGGATCATGGCATAAGGGAACGTAGCTAGACCATCCATGGCATCAAAGATCAACTGAGGCCGGTTTACTCCTTCCAGTTTTTTTGGAGAAGTTTTATATCCCCAGTGAACGCCCGCGTTATTAGCTATCAAGGTTTCACCCCAGTATATCGAGATGTCCATGGCCAGCACGAGTGTCTGAACAGACAGTTTTTTCGTGCTGACAGGAACCACGTCGCGAAATTGTTCCGGAATGGAAGAAGACTCGTCGGCTATTTCTTTTTCCGTTTTGTCCTCCCATTCGATCCGATCTTCAAACCATTTCCACAGGCCGACCAGAGATTCCGGTGTTTTGTCTAGAGAGATGCTGCCGCCGGACTGGGAGATGAAATCTTCCAGTTGCTGCATGCGGCTTTCCTTGACTTCCAAAAACCACTGGAAGTATTGCTCTGCCTGTTTCTTCGTCAGCAGTTCAAAAGATGTTATCTTAAAAGGCATTTCCATTAATGGATAATTCATCGATCTCACCCCAAATGTACAACGTAATGAATGCCATACTGGCTCAGAAGATCAAATACTGATTGTGTAGCTCCAACTGTACCAGAAATACTGCTTTCCGTGAAGACCCACACTACTTCATCAACCATGCCGTTCTGAAGCAGCCAGCCGTCCTTGAGGATCTGCATTCTTACTCTTTGACTTAAGCAAGTGTATCCCACTTTAGATTCATAAGCAACGCCGTCGTTATAAAGATCAACATATCTTCCGCCTTTTTCGCCGTTGACCCAGGTTTCAAAATACTTTTGCGGAGTTCCTCCGTAAGTTTCTTCTATGTATTGCTGTCCTGAAGCTCCTCGTTCGTTGATCGGCACAGTTACATTAACAAGATCATCTAAGCAACTGTCGCCATCTTCTATATCCATCTGAACCCACGTAATTACACCATCAGGAAGGCTACTGATGCCTAAACACAGATACATGTTCAATCCATTGATGACGCCAAAGGTTGAAACATAGTAATAGATAGCTTCAATGTGCGCTACGACTGCAGGAATTGCTTCGATACAGACAACAGGAGCGATAACGATAACTCCTATTGTAATCAGGAATTCTAAAACATTATAAACATCAAACGGCGATATCCTCGTGTACTATCCGGTGCTCGGCAGTTCGCTGGAACTCTCTTCCATGGGTATCCGTGTCGATGAGGAGGCGATGGCCAAGCAGCTCAAGATCGCAGGATGCGAGGAGAGAGCAGAGCTTCCGTTCCAGAAGGATGTTCTGGAGTGCCGTTTACCGTACACGATCGGCGGCGGTATCGGACAGTCCCGTATCTGCATGTTCTTCCTGCAGAGAGCGCACATCGGCGAGGTTCAGTCGTCCGTATGGCCGGAGGACGTGGTCGAGAAAGCGGCTGCACACGGTGTGAATCTTCTTTGATCGTTAATAAATCGAATAATACTGACAAATCATCAGTTAATGACGGCAAAAAGCCCTGCAGAAATGCGGGGCTTCTTTGTTTGCGGATAGAAAGGTAGGCAGGTGCTTTTCTATCGGAAAGAGATGGTGGCGCAGAACGGATAGAAATCAAAAAATCGATTTTCTATCGGTATGATTAAGCTGTTATAAACAGATAAGAAATCGAAAAGACAGATTCTATCGGTAAGTAATCCTGTATGAGGACGGATAGAAGTGCTTTTCCATGAAAAATTATCCGCTTCAATGTACTGCATTGTTCCGATAATTTTTCAGAATTCGAATTTCTATCGGTAAGAGGCAACCAAAGTGAACCGATAAAACTTCAAAAAACGAAGAATTATGGGAAAAAGTTTACAAAACTACTCATATAAAATATAGCCAGGCGCGGGGCGGGTTCGTAGAATAGAGAAAACCAATCAAAAGAATGGAGTTGAGCGAATGAAGCTTCAGGACGAACTGCTCATAAGGAAGGCCTCTCTGGAAAAAGCACTTCTAGCGGCGAAAAAAGTGCTTGATCATGCGCCGGATGGGAAGCTTCGGATCTCGAGGAAGAAGACCGGGGTCCAGTTTTATCATGTGAAGAATCCAAAGGATACTCACGGAAGGTATATCCGAAAGGAGCAGATCGACCTGGTGAAGAGGTTAGCGGCAAAAGGCTATGCTTCAAGACTGAAGCAGCGCGCGACAAGAGAACTTCGCGTGCTGAACGAGTACTTGACGATTATTTCCGATAAGAGCGCAGACACGGTCTTTGACGAGATAGGAGAGACGCGCAGGAAACTGGTAACTCCGATCCTTCTATCCGAAAGCCGGCGGGCAGAAATATGGGAGAACGAAGAATTTGTATCGAATTCATTTCATCCGGAGGAAAAGAAATACGAGACACATCGCGGAGAACTGGTGCGCTCTAAATCAGAGCTTCTGATCGCGAATATGTATGCGGAACTTGGAATACCATACCGCTATGAAAACGAATTGATTTTGAAGGACGGCGGAAGAATGTTCCCGGATTTTACGTTATTTGATACAAGACGGAGAAAACTCATATATCACGAGCATTTTGGAATGATGGACGACGCTGTCTATTGGGAAAATGCTATACGTAAAATAGAACGATATCAGAAGAATGGTATATTTCTCGGAATCAATCTGATCGTGACCTTTGAAGGCAGGAACACATCATTAAATGTGCGCGAATTGAGCCGATCAATTCTTTCTCTGATCTGATCCGTCCAATACGGAGAAAGGAAGAGATCAGAAGGAGTTGGCAATTCTGATGATGATAATGATGCCGAGCTGAGCGAGGCAGTAGAACATCAGATAGCTTGCTGCCAGCATGTTGAAAGCGGCATTGTCGGTGAGCATCAGGTCCTGCTTGAGAGAGACGTAGTGCGTGATGCCCATGATGACCAGCGCAACGAATATTAATGTAAAAGCACCCTGCGTGCCGAGAAGTACAGAGAAGAAGATCAGGACATCAGCAAAGCACAGATAGATGGATGACATTGTAACGGTGTCCAGCGCCCGGAGGTACGAGAGTCTCCTGTTGGCGAACCGGGATGTTACGAAGAAGCACATCGCCAGAAGAAGAACGCTGAACCACAGGATCACGGAGATAGTGCCGAAAGCGATGAACGGATGAGCGGAGAAGAGGTCCGTCTTGCCGAAAAGAAGCGAGATCAGCATCCCGAGGAAAGGAGAATTAGTCCGGTTCGTAAAGAGTACCATCAGTGAAGTAAACGTCGCGAAGATAGTGTTGATGATCAGGACCTTCGGGACAGACACCTTCTGCGGACGATTCTGGATCGTGCTTACCGGGTGCCAGATATAGTTCATGACCGGGCGCATCACCTTCGAGATCGACGGGAACTTCGTCCGGACCTGATCGATGAATCTCGCAAAAGAAAACTTACCGTCAGATGTGCCTGCGCCGGAAGAGGCAGACCCGGCATGATTCCATACCTGTTTCGTCTTTTTCGATGCCTTTTTACTGTAGTGTGAAGGATCTGCGCTGCAGGACGAATAGTCCGGCGCGGCGGAAGAATGGGTGGAATCGGAAGAATATCCGGAAGCGGACCCTGCGTCATATGTTCCGGCTGTTGAAGAATGAGTGGCGGAATCGGGAGATGCGCTGGCGGAAGATCCGGAAGATCCGGAAGTTACGGCGGTGCCGCCGGCAGATGAAGACGTGCCGCGGCAAGAACATCTCTGCCCGGGTGCGAGTTCTCTTCCGCAATAGAAACAGGTTTTTGCCATAAGCTCCCTCTACGATCCCTTCAGATCAAGATATTCTGAGGTTATCTACCGCCTGTTTACAGGCGTTTCGACTACACATGACCCCACTAGTAATGTATAATACGGGAAGAATGTTATCATTTTATGTCGAAACGTGACTTATTTGACAAATTTCATACATGATTCGACTGAAAGGGCGGAAAATTGGGCCAGGAGAGTGCGTCCCTAAAGAAAACAAATCACTCGGGTAATGCGAAGGAACAGCCGGAGTATGGCTGCGTCCCGAGCCGTTTCTGGTATTCGTTCTTCGGATCGGTCATCGCGGGCGGCGTCCTCAAGCGTGTCTTCGGCATGAAGCTGAAGACGGATAAGAAGATCCGTGATCTGCCCGGCCCGCTGGTCATCGTCGGCAATCACCCGTCATTTATTGACCCGGCGGTCATGGGGATCGCGCTGAAAGGCCGCCCGATCAACTTCGTCGCGGGTGAATTTCTCTTTAGAAAAAAGATCTTCGGACACATCATCACGAAGGGCGGGTGCATCCCGAAGGCACAGTTCCGCAATGACCTCAGGACGGTCCGCGCGATGATGCGCGTACTCGGAAGAGGCGGAGTTCTGGGCATCTTCCCGGAGGGGACACGCTTTACGGACGGACACTCGATCGGCTTTGAAAACGGACTGGCATCGATCATCAAGAAGACAGGTGCCGGGGTCGTGATCTTCCGCTCGCACGGCGCGTATATGACCTGGCCGAGGTGGAGCGAGAGCTCCTGGAGAAGAGGCCGCATCACGGCGGAGTTTACTGAGGTGCTTCCGGCGGAGAAGGTGCAGGAGATGAGCGTGGATGAGATCCATGATTTCATGCGAAAAGCACTGGTATATAACGAGTACGCGTATTTTTCCGATCATCCGCAGATCTTCAAGTCCAAGGCTCCGGCCTCGGGGGTCCAGAATATCGCGAATATCTGCCCGCGCTGCAGAAAACTGAATACGACGCATGTCGAGGACGGAAAGGGAGATAAATCTCTTCCGAAAGAACATAGAAGAAAGAAGAATCTGATCGTGTGCAGTGCCTGCGGCAATAGAGTCATCATGAACAGCAGAGGCTTCTTCGAGCCGGCCGGCCCGGAGGATAAGAGCTTTCCCGATCTTCACGAGTGGGCGGAGTGGGAGAAGACGATCTACGAAGAGGAAGTGGCAAAAGACGGTTTCTGCCTAACAGAGAAAGTCGAGCTCTTTAAGCTCTGTAACGGGCATGATCATGCGAAAGTCGGAGAAGGCGTACTCACAGTCAAAGACGGCATGATCACCTATGAGGGGACCGAGTGCCCGCCGGAATCAGGCATCGTGTATAAGAAAGGAAAGCCCGATCCGAAATACCGGGATCGCGATATTCCCAGAGATGCAAAGCCAGTAACGAAGACGTACCAGGCTTCCGGCATGAAGGGGATGCTGATGGACTATGGCAAATTCATGGAGCTTTTTGATCCGAGAGAAGGCGCGTACCGCTATGTTCCGGAGAACCGCCAGCGCCTCTTCGAGATCCAGAGCGTCATCATGGCGATGAAAGATCGAAAATGTGATCATAGATGAGGTCGATATTCTCATCCGAGTACTCGATCTCCGAAGAAAACATGCGGCACAGCTCGATCTGCTCTTCTTTGGTAAAAGCACCTGTCTCTTTCCATCTGCAAGCGCCTAAGTAGCGGATGATCCTCATGGAGAGTACGGCGAATCCGATGCATAGAAGAGCTTCGTCTTCCATCGGGTCCTCGCCGAAATGGCGGTAGATCAGGTACCACAGGAGATTCTCATATTCGAAAGCGCGGCCTTCTTTCTCCATAAATGTTTTAAATGCATCGAGATCATCGCTGGAAATCTCTGAATCTTTCAGTTTTGTCAGTTCGATACCCCATGCGGGATCAAGCTGTTCCAGACTGTCGAGAAATGCGCCCCAGTGGGCGTAGTCAGAAGGCTCCGACGGGATAACCGGTGAAACGGCGGAATCAGAGAAGAGAGTAAAAATATTGTCGATCCGGGCATCGAGGGCCACGGTGCGGTCCTGAAGAAGAGAGAAGATCTTTGATCTTAGGTCATCACTTTCAGGAAGTCCGATCAGGCGGATCGGATCGCTGTGGGAAAGAAGCATACGGGCGGCCTCTTCACAGCAAAGCCCATATCCCATCTCCATATGATCTGAAAAGTCTGTATAGAACCGCGGATGCTCGGTGCAGATCTCACTGAGAGAATCTTCGCCCAGATTTAAGATCAGGTCACAGAGATTATCGGAATTCAGAAAAGGACAGCGTTCGTTCTCGGCCATGATGAAGTGGGCCTGAGGTTCGTCAGCCTCGGAAGGCGGGCAGATGCAGGCCTGAAGCTTATCGCCGACAGGACCGGTCACGGTCTTATACATCTCATATGTGTCGTCATCGATGTCGATCTCCCAGCCAACGCAGCAGCTGTGGCGGCACTCCCCCGCTATACACTGAAATCCTATCGAATAATCGGGCATGACGATGCCCTGTACTTCATTATCCATGTTCATTCCTCCTGAGAAGAAATGTACTGCGAATACAAGTGCTTTTCAAGATGAGGGAAAAAGATTGAAAGAATTTGCAACGGATCTGATTTTTGCCTCGTCTATTACTCGAAGGCGAAATGAAGAAAAAGCCATTTTCAAATACGTATTGGAAAAAGAAAAACGTGAAAACGAGGAGAATAAAAAATGAAAAAGATGAACGTGAAAACGATCGCAGCAATTCTTATGGCAGGTGTCCTTCTGATCGGTGCCAGCGGATGCAGCAAAAAAGTAACAGCGAATGGCGAAAGTGAGAAAACAGAAGCCACGACTACGGCGGGTCAGCAGGATCCGGCAAAGAAGACAGCAGATCTTTTCGGCAATCCGGATAAAGAGAATGCATCCGGGCATGGAGTGATGCGCTCCCTGGATGCAAAAGATCCGGTGATCGAGGATCTCAGAAGTGCTTACTCGGAGATCAACTGGAAGATGTACAGCAAGATCGTTTCGGGCTCTGAGCTCACGGTCGAAGCAATCATCAGTGATAAGTATGACATGGATGCCCCGTCCAAGATCACGATGTACGTATTCGCGCATAATGACGATTATGCATGGAACAAAGAAGATGCATTTGCGAAGATGGAAGGCGCGCCCTGCCGTCCGATCGTCGATCAGGAATATAACACGATCCATACTTACTGGATCCAGGGCAATCTCCCGAAGGATATGCCGACCGGAACATATACGATGGTCTTTGTCCTCCCGGATGGAACGGTCGATTCCGTGAAGGACTTCGAACTGGTACAGCCGAGCGAGGCACCTGCTCCGGAGGAAGTCGGCTGATCGTCAGAAGATCCGGGAGCGCCGCCGGATAGCATCCCGGTTCGGGAGAGCGGCGAAACTCCATTTAAACAAGCAACTGTCGAAAGAAAGGAAATCTTTCAGGGTATAAAAGAAAAAGCGGCGGCCTCTACCCCTCCTTAAGGCCCCGCTTTTTTTATATATTAAATTGAATCCCTATAAAATCAGCAGTATAATGATAGGGCTTGAACAACAAGTAATTTTCTTAAGGAGTGTGAACATTATGGCAATGGTTCAGAAGAAAAATGTCGAAGATTTAAACGTTTCCGGCAAAAGAGTAATCGTTCGTGTGGACTTCAACGTACCGCTCGACAAGAAGACAGGTGAAATTACAGACGATAAGAGAATCAAGGGTGCTCTCCCGACGATCAAGTATCTCGTAGATAACGGTGCAAAGGTTATCCTCGTTTCCCACCTCGGCCGCCCGAAGAATGGACCGGAGCCGGCATTCTCCATGAAGCCAGCTGCTGACCGCCTCGCTGAGCTCATCGGTAAGCCTGTAACACTGGCTGCTGACGTTATCGGCGAAGATGCAAAAGCTAAGGCTGCTGCTCTTAAGGACGGC
>R22__coassemble_812_pt1 | contig 17839 bp, 18 predicted proteins | sample R22__metabat2_high_PE_049 | metagenome-assembled genome bin R22 | reverse complement strand
GTGCGCATCCGAGGATGTGATGATCGGCACATTATGCTTTTTCAGAATGCGGATCAGTTCCGGTTCCATGCCAAGGGAAGCGGTGTCCGGGCAGCGACGGTGGGCGCCGCTGTTTTCATCAGCATACATGCCGTTCCGCGCCAAGGCTTCTGCCAGTTTCTCGTAGTAATCTGTGAGCGAAAAAGACGCTTTATGCCCGAAGAGCTTGATGGTGTCCGGATGACCGATCCCGTCGAAAAGCCCGCTGTCTGCGAGTTTCACGGAATCTTCGAAATACCTTCTGTAGGTACTGTCCACGTCGATTCCTTCCCACAGCTCCGCGTTATGGTCGAATGCAAAATCACCCACGAAGTGCATGCTTCCGAGAAGAAAATCCAGTCCCTTATCCTTCGTCAGTTCACGGATGAGATCTTCGTATTTTTCGAAGTAGCAGACCTCAAGGCCGAACTTGATCTTCACAGGATAGTCCTGCTGCCGCACCTTATCCACCAGTTCCAGATACTCGGAAAAGCACTTCTTTCCCGCTTTTCGCTGAAACCAGTTATCGACAAAATCACTCGCCGCACGGGTGGAATCGTACATGGGCGCGAACTCCGGAAACATATAGTTATGCTCCAGAAGCCGGATCTCTGAAAGCCCCATCTTCACCGCCTGATCCACAAACTCCCGGATCCAGGGAAGCGTGTACGGACCCTTTTCGATATGGATATGTCCGTCGATCATGCTCTTTCTGTCTCCTTTTCGTTGGAATCTGTTTATCCTTCAGAAAAAGTATAGCATCTTCTGCCAAAGTTGGCTTTATCTCCTACGTATAGAGCGATTCAGCTGGACTATCCGTCTTTTAACTCTCGCTTTCTTGCCGATACAGTTTTACAAATTGGTACAAGGAATCCGTAGCCTGTTCCGATGTTTTCTCACCACTCGTTACTTGCAAAACAGCCTCTCTACAACTCAACAGAATCACTTCGTCGTAATATAGTAAGGATGGAGAATCTGAAAGCAGCGTAGTAACCAGGTTACGGTATTCAGATTGACATGCATCCGGATCATCGATCTTGTAAGCGGGATATCCGAAGAAATCCTTGGACTCTGCATCGGCACTCGCATAATAACTGATGGAATTCACCATGCAGTCATCAATATCCTTCTCAAAAGCCTCTCTAGCAACAGGGATATGACCGGCACTTGCAATTTGAACCTGCGTATGAGGCTGCAAAAGAAAATATAGAAAATCCCATGCTTCCTGCTTATAATCCGATTGATTGGATATGCAATAACATTCCGAAATGGCAATACCGCATGTATTCACTGTACAAGGATAGTTCTTAATCGTACCTCCACCTTCAAATGAAGTCATAGCCTGAATATAGTCATCAAACGATCCAATCTCGACCGGCCGGAATAAAGGAGAATCAACATTAAGATCAGATATCGAAGCCTTATGCTGATTAAACAGTACACTTGCATCAAACAGCTGGTTCAATTCATCTATGACGGCACTTGTTTTTTGTGTATCGAAAGAATTCTCCTGAGAAAGCAGCTCACATATTGGTAAAGAGAATAGATTGTAGGCCATTTCATTTGTCCCAGTGACAAAACTGTTATTTCTCTCTCCATGTTGGATTAAATCCGCATATGTATATTGTTTCTCGGCTATTTCTTTGCCAATCTCCAAGTTATATGCCATACCTTGAATAGTGAAGAATGGTGATACAAAGTATGTGCCTTTCTGATGAAACTGTTTGCTGAAACCTTCATTAAAAAGTGTAAGAGCCCCGGGAAGAAAGTCATCTTGATCAACTTGATCAAGATACGTGGTCAGATCCCAAAGTGCACCCTGCTTTTGCAAATCCATCAGGACAGACGGTTCCACAAGATACAGATCCGGCCCTGTATGGTTGACAAACTCTGTAAGGATCGATGTAACACATCGGCGCCAGTTATCTGCATCTGACAATTGCGGATCAAAGGAATCCCGATAGTCATGCATCTCAATATAAACCTGATCCTGCATGCGGTTATAGTAATCGATCACGTCCCGCAAATAACCTGGTGTCTGATCAAGTAAGATACCGATAGAAACCGAAGTACGACTGCTCGTATAGGAGAGGAAAGACAAAGAAAACAGTCCGGTTATATGGTCCTTGATTTCTCTTGTGATCCCATAGTACAAGATAGTGTCGCCGGACATTCCGGCAGCATATAGATGGTATATGCCGTGCATCTTATAGACAAGTGTCCCCTCTTCGACTGGACCGTTATTTATCCGTTCCTTTTCCACCCAATGAACAAAGGAGAAAGAATTCAAATCGAGAACGCCAACATAACAATCGGAAGCTAGTAGAAAGGAAGAAGCAAATCCATTTGCTCCGCCGAAGATCCTCTGTCCTTCAGCATACTGAGGAAGAGAAAAGCTCTTTCTTTTTTCCCCGGCGTCGTCAAAGAGATCTAGCGTAGATGACGCCTCTGAAGAAAGTGAAACACTAATGACACCAATTGTCTTATCATCAGAAACCGAGATATCCTCCACCCGTCTTTTGGGATCTAAGGTGATCGTCCCGGTATGTGTCCCTTGAGTATCCAATATCCAAAGTTCATCGGAAAGTGCAACGAGTAATCGTTCCTCATCAAGGACACGCAGGCAAATTATATCCCGATCCACTAGTTCCGGAACAGGAACAGGGGGACGAATGGGTTCACCAGATGTGGAAAGAGATTGCATATCATACTGAATGTGATACGATTCGTCCAAATAAGAGGTGAGGACCCAAATCTCTTTAGTCGGAGATATAGTTGATGCACTGATCCGTGCTGAAATGGAAGGCAGAACAGACTGGCACGCACCGTTAGCATTCTCTTGTCTTACTAAAACGCTTTTATCTTTAGAATAAGCAAGTAAATATAGATTCCCATCCGTATCGAAAAATGAATCCTGCTGAAAATCGTCACCGAGATCAGCATCCCGGACATACTTTTCACAGTCATTGTTCTGATAAGAAGAAAAATAGTATTCGCCACTTATCGAAGGAGTAGAAGCGGACTCTTTTTGTTTACATCCGAACAAAACTCCCATTGGCAAAGTAAAGAGCAATATGAGAAATAATGCTGTATTCCGCCTAATCGAATGATGAGAAAGATGAGTATGAAATAACGACATAATCAACCTCTGCTGTTTCCTTCAATTATCTTTCCATCATTGATCTTAACCACACGGTCTGCGTAAGTACTGATTTCATTATCATGTGTCACCATGACGATAGTGGTTCCGATCTTGTGCAGATCAGCAAACACGTCCATGATTTCTTTTTTTGTCTTAGTGTCGAGTGAACCCGTCGGTTCATCGGCAAGTATGATATCCGGTTCATTAATCATTGCCCGTGCAATCGCCACACGTTGTTTCTGTCCGCCGGAAAGTTGAAAGACCAATCTAGCACGTAGATCCAGTATCCCCATTCTTTCAAGCATCGCATCTGTTTGTTGAGTAATACTTCCCTTATTCTTTTGATGTATATAGAGCGGAACGCTGACATTCTCTTTAACTGTCCGGTAAGGAATCAAACCGAAATCCTGTAAGACAAACCCGATGCGAGAATTTCGATACTGAGCCAGCTTTTTTCTCGAATAAGAGGTGATTTCTTCTCCACAAACTTTTATCGAACCGTTGTCAACTGTATCCATCCCTCCCAGCACGTGAAGCAGTGTGGACTTTCCAGATCCGGATACACCGGTAATGATGAGAAATTCTCCTTTCTCAACTTGAAGGGACAAATCATCCAAAGCCTGAATGGGCATGCCGCCCTTGGGGCGGTATTGTTTGGAAATATGTTCAATCTGAATCACGATTATCACCTCATCTTTCTTATGGTTTTTTCAGTCTCTACGAATGATTTCAATTGGAGATTGATATGCCATACGAATATATATCGGGAGCGAGCACAATATGGAGATGCCCAGACATATAAGGCACGTCCATGCCACATATGCAAAGTGGAAATCACATACTATACCTAATCTCTGTTCCGCATTTGCAAAGAAAAAGAATATTCCGAGAAGAATTCCGAGAAGAATACCTGGGAAATATGAGGCACATATCAAAAACGTAGATTCCCCCCATGTCATGCCATGAGCATAGAGAACACTGATTTCCAAGGCTTTTGTCCTTGCCTGAAGATAAAGTGATCCAATTAGGAAACAACAAATAATCATAATGGACAGTATGAATCCGATTATCAGTTTCATATTTTTCTGCCGGTTCGCCTGCCAATAATGTTCTTTCAAAGCAGATCCGGTTATGGTACTTTCCGTCAAGCCGGGAAATGCCTTCAAAATGTCTTCACTCAATTCATCCGGGGTTCTTCCGTCTGTCGCGCGGCACGTCAGGATATTCGGGGAAAATCGCAGACTTACCGGAACGCCATCATCCGTATAATCAAATGGTTGTGCCAAAAAACCATCTAAGTATCCGATATCTTCATAGCTGGAATATCTGTTGAAAATATCATCCAGACCATTTTCGCGTTGAATGAAATTGGTCACATCCTTTGTAATCGCCCGGTTCATCAAAAAACCAACCACTCGTACCGAGATGGGATGGAATTCAACATAATCACCGTGAAAATCTATATAATTCAGCATTATTGTCTCATTAAGAGAATAGTGGGGCTTTGCTTCATAACAAAGCACAATTTCATTTTTTGCTTCCGGTAAACGGCCCTCCGATAATTCCAGTTTCATATCATTGAATGAAGGCATACCGGGATACGCAACATTCAACATGAGATTTTCGCCATCTGCATCAAAATGATTGGAATCCACAACTTGAAGATTTGCCACAAATGGGGAAATCTCCATGCCGCCTACAGTTTTCAGTGCATCTTCAAGCGCATAGTTCGTATTGGAAGTGTCTGCATTCTCATAGATACCATCATTAGACGAAAGATTTCCACTAACGAAAACATAGTCCTCGATATGCCCGTTTTGTGCATAGGAAAGAACAGTAGTATACTCATCCGAACAATAGAATATGCTCAACAATAGTGCACAAGAAAGAAAACAGCCTACCAGCAATATAATATTGCGAAACAAATTGTCGTAAACTGTCTGAAAAAACAAAATCAGTCTCTTCATAGACATATCTCCTTTCTGCAGACTTGGCAAATAAAGACGCGAATGCAGCAAGTAATCAATGCGAAGAAATCAAAAACCAATATTATTGTCGCAATTGAACTATGCCGGAGAGTAATCATTATACTATAGCTTTGTGCAATATAATTGAAGAGCAAGGACAGGACTACAGTGATGATATTTGTAGCGAGAAGCAAGACAATAAAATGATATAAACAATGAAAAACGATTCCCCAGGACGTTTCACCACAGAATGCGTATACAAGGAATTCCTGTCGTCTTAAATCGCAAATATACAAAAAGATCTGTAGCAGGAAGAAGACAGCAAATCCGACTCCAATGCTGATAAGTATATTGGAAAGCAGATTACTTTTTTCACTTGATTCGGAGTAAAGCTCAAATTCATTGCCAAGTATATATTTCGATAAACGATTCACTTCAGCAAGTTCTCCTTCAGAGAGCTTTTCCTGCACCACAAAAGATATACCGCTGATCGGCGAAGCTACCGATTTCATCTGTTCCCATGAAGCAATGAGAAGCAAGGAAGAAATATGAGGAGAAATCTGTCCGGACGAAGTTGCAACTGTCTGAAAACTGACGAACGAATCTTCCTTTGATGACACAGAAAAAGTTGCTTTATTTGGACTTGGCTGTGTGATAAGTATATTGCCGGATTCAGAATCACTCGAAAAAATGTAAATCAACCAGCCAAACTGATCATACGGAATCATCCAGGAATGTTCATCCTCATTTGAAAAATCAGCTTGCTTATCAAAGAAGAAAGCATCAAAGGGATAAATAGAAACGAAAGAAGATAGCTTATTATCTGAATAGTCGAAGATCTCAAGAGTGTTCTCACTCCGGACAACAAAGTGATCTACACTCTGTACCGAATTCGAGATAGCGTGATATAAATCCTCCACCTGGTCATACGAAAAATGGAATGGTTCAATCAGATTGTACTCATACCCTTTCAAAGGATCACTCGAATCTTCATTTTCAATGCTTACTTTATATCCTCCAATGAATATAAATGCAAAAAGAACGGTGCACATAATAAAGACCAACAGAACATTGATTCCCAGATTCTTGCATATATATGAAAAAAAAGAACGAGTGTACTTCAATCTATGTTCATCCTATAAAAATCGGCACAGTCAGACTCGACGGCTATCTAATCTGACTGTGCCTCATAGCTTTTATGTAAATGTTTCCTTCTTCATCTGTGCCTTCGAATCATCAGAAGTGATGTAAGCACCTGCTGCGGTAGCACTATACACACCTTTTCCAGATGATACCATCCAAGAGTTGCTGTAAGATGACTTCAACACAACGAATTTGTTGCCCTTTTTCTTTTTTGGTGAAGAGTAATACTTTCCACCATACAGGCAAATCGCGTACGATACATCTACTGGAGCAGAAGCACCAGAAAAATCGACACTTACCGCGCCAAAATTCAAAAAACTATTAGGTCTAACTAATAACACTTCAGCTAAAACTTGGCCTGACGTCGATGCCTTTGGGGTAGAAATTACAGTCGCACCCAGTATGCTTAGCACTGACAGAAATAGAACAATTGTTTTTTTCATAAAACCCTCCCCTAATAAATTTTTTCTATAAGTACATTGTGCCTCACATTTTTCAACGCGTCAAACCGGTCTTGAATATCGCCTCGGCCAGATTCCTGCCGTAGATCTCACAGCCCAGTGCATTCGGATGCAGATTATCAATGAAGTATTCCGGAAAATGCGGCACCATCTTCATTCCGTCGATGACTGTAACATTGTTATACTTTTCTGCGATGGCCTTTACTTTCCCGCAGAACTCGATCAGCTTCGGAAGTCCGTCCCAGGAATCACCGCGCCAGAGCGGCGTGATGCAGAAGATCGGGATCTCGTTTCCGTAGATTCCGATCAGGGTCTCATAGTACTCCTCGACCGGAGTCATATCCTTCTCGCCATACTGGTTGGTGCCGAGAGCCACGATGATCTTATCCGGCGTATAGCCATCCATCTTCATGAGGGACTTCTTATCGTAGATATAGCCGCCGATGCCCTGGTTGATGATGTCGTAATTCAGGATCCGGTTGGCGACACTGACGTAGGTGCAGGACGAACGGAGCGGGCCATATCCCTGAGTAATGGAGTCACCCAGCCACAGGACTTTCTCGTTCTTCCTGGCAGGTGTCACTTCCGCATCGATAGTGAAGTTACGGATCAAGACAGTCGCATCCGCCGGCAGGTAAATGACCACAGACTTCTCGCCCTCCGGAAGCTCCCACTCGAAAGTCCCGACGTCCATGATGTCCTTGACCCGCGCGATATTCGTGACAAAACCATCCACCAGAAGTTCGAAGGAATCCGGAGATCCTTTCCAGATGGTCTTATAGTCGAAAGAAAGCTTCGTCGCAGACGTTGTGAATTCCAGTGTTTTTGCCGTGGTGGCCGTACATCTTTCGTACCACATTTGAAAAGCACCTTTGAAATATTCAACCTGTTCTTTGGTATACTGGAAGGCCTGTAGATACCCGTCTTCCGTCTCCGCAAACTCATATGCGCCGAAATAGATCTTCTTTAAATCCTCGTTCGTTAAAATCATAGTTTTGTCTCCTTATCCTTCGAAGGCTGATGTATCTATTCTACCATCATGCAAATCGATAGCGCATCATTGGATTATCATTCGTAATAGAGACATGCTAAAATGATTTCAGGAATTCAAAAGAAGTGTCACCCGCTTTCATGCCAGGAAAGGCGGCTACTAAGAAGTATTCTTGGAGGATAGAGAACTATGATTTTTATCTATGCGATCATCGCTTCTGTTATCGGGTTTGCCGGGTCATTGTTTCTCGTATACAGTGACAACATTGTCGACTTTACCGATAAGGTGTTCAATAAGATTTTCGGAAGCTATGATTCGAAGAAAAAGAAGAATAATACGGATACAAAAGCACCTGCCGAGGGATCCCTTCTGGCCGGATCTTCTCTCACTAAAGACATGAAGCAGGCGATCGAGCCGCTTCTGCTTTCATGGGGAAATGCAGATAGTTCCTATCTCACGGGAAGGATGGATACCACATTCCGGCAGATGCAGGAGAACAGCATCCGTCTTCTTCAAAGACACGGACTACGCCGCGTGATCCGGCTGCAGAAAACAAAGATGAAGAATACCGGGAAGCCGGGGAACTTCAAGAACTGGAACGATGGCGGACGTCAATGGCGTGAAGGCGAGGCGGAAGGCTCTTTAAGAGACACCTATGTCGATGCATCCGGGAGAACCGTCAACGACGAACTGATACGAAATGCCCGGATCGCGGTACGGCAGAGCCGGCATATACGGTGTAAAGATCTGGCTGCCGAGAAAGAGAGAAAACGCCAGGGTAAGAAAGGAAATAAGGAATTCTACGAGGAAGTCCGGGAGCAGCGCTGTTATTCCTGCGGCGCGGAGATCACGATCAGTGGTGCGGAGACGACATGTCCATTCTGCGGACGTCCGGTATTCTCGAATTTCTACGATTGGCAGACGCAGGATTTCGTCATCGAGAATGAAGGATTCGGGAAAACACTTCTCATGTTCCTGCCCGTCGTTCCGGTAACGTTCATCGTGACACTTCTGATCTTCCTTCCGTTTATGGATGTGATTAAAGGTGACGCCGCATTTGCTCTGATGTTACTGGCCGGAGGCGTGATCGTCGGTTTTATCGCGACGCTTATCGTGATGGTTCTGTTTGAGCATATTTTTAACAAAAGCAGTAAGACTAAGAAGATCACCCGTTTCTCCGAAAACCTGTTCCGAAGCTCGATCCTGGAAGAACTCTGGAAGCGGGCAGATCCGGAGACGACACTGGAAATGTATCTCGGAGAGATCAAGTATAAGTCGGTCACGAATACCGAAGATCAGAGCTTCATTACGGCGATGGTTCCGCTAAGGACAAGAACGATCGACAGTTCCGGGAAGATATCTACCGTAACAACGAGAAAAAGACTCAAAATGGTGCGGGCACGCTACCCGAATAAGCTGAAGTCTCAAGGGGAGATCCTTGTAAACAAGTCCTGTCCCTCCTGTGGTGTACCATTTCTTCCTGATGACCATAGTGCATGCTCCTACTGCGGCTACAGCCTGCAGGTAGATAATTCCAAGTGGAAAATTGCGGAATAAGAGACATGGGTCGACATTGATTTATTCTAAAAAAGCACTATTCTCATTTGATTTGTCAACACATCGGCAGCAAGGTGTAATTTAAGCAACAGATCAGGCATATATTAGCGATTGTATTGTTCTTCGGTTCTTGCAATAATGAATCCATCAAACCAAATATGAAAGCGGTTATTGTGAGATTAGTCAGGATTCAATTCTGACTGTTGAACAACATGGGAGGGTAATATTATGCTGATCTGTTTGTTTTTCTTTATCCTGAGCATCGTGCCTTCGGTGCTGATACTCATCCGGCTTAAAAACCGTAAGAAGTCCGATCCTCTTTATCTTAAGAACTGTAATTCGGCGCTTAAGCGGGGACTTCTCTGTGTGTTTCCTATCATTTTTCTCTCCGCATTTCTTCATATTGCTAGAAATCTACTGACCAAATTTATCTTCCCGGGTACGAACATATTAGTCTCTCAGGCAATCTATACATTCATCGTTCTGGCGTTTTCAGAAGAACTGGTCAAATATCTCATGTTCCGTAACCTCCTCAGGAAGAAGGATAACGATTACTCATGGGCAGATGTTACCGCTTTCATGGTAATTATCGGCACTGCTTTCGGTCTTGTAGAGGATATCCCTTATGCGCTGGGAGCTTCTCCAGCCATTATGCTGGTTCGCGGGATCACTATGGGACACGTCGGTTATGGATTCATTATGGGATGGTTCTATGGCAAGCATCTTAAGACAGGCAAAAGAAAATACAGTATTATAGCGTTCTGCCTCCCCTTCCTCGCCCACGGTCTTTACGACTTCTCACTCAGTGAGGAACTGCTCGAAACAAACGATAATCTTGCCATCATTGGATTATCTTTAGCATTACTCGACATTGTACTGATCATACTCATGATCCGCTTCTTCAAGATCACACGTCAAAAGGACCACTATCTTGTTCCACTTATGCAGAGAGACTGTCACTGCTGATCCGTGCTACTGCCGATGATCAAAAAAGCACTGTATGTCTCGATCAGCAAAAAGAGCGCCTGTCTCCTACCATGGCAGATCCAGTCGCAGTTGCCGGTCGATCCAGCTCTTCTGATCAGCCTGATGGATCGTATCACCAGACATACTTGTCCCAATGAGGAAAGGCGACTTCGGATCGTGGCGGCGCATGTTTTCCCGGACCAGCGAAGGATCCGTATTGGCATAGCAGTATCTGCATAGATGTCCGCAGGTATCGTAGGCGCCGATGTCCGATCCCAGAAGGCAGGCGCATTCGCCGCTTCTCTGGTTCTTCCCTATCTTCGGAACGATCAGATGAGAGTGAAGCGCTGTCTCGTAGGTCGATACCGTCATGCAGCCCGAGCAGTCCGCACCATAAGGCGCAAGTGCTTTTCCCTCGGCACAGGGACGGATCGTCATGCCGTGCTTTCCTGCAATCTCGATAAACGCTTTACCGAGAGTCATCCGGTCATCCAGAGAGACTTCCCGCGCCTCCGGAAAGTTTCTCTCCACTTTCTTGTAGATGTCCAGGAAACTGATGACGCAGGTCTTCGTGTAGCCGGAAAGAGTCGCTGCCATCTTCTCGAACATGTCGACATGCCATTCCACAGAGTGAGCCGCATCAACGAGGATCGGATCGTAGCGCCAGCCCATGCTGTCCACGCCGACCCGCTCCGAAAGTTTCTGAAAAGACTCCATCACCCGCTCCTTATCCGGAACATTCGGCTCGATGTCTTTTCCATAAGGCGTGATCGTCACAAACCAGTACTGTCCGTAAGGATCCAGCACGTCCATCTTCGGCAGCATCGGCGCGGGATTCTTGGTGCAGAAAGAAATCAGATCCACCACCTCCGGCGACAGGCTGTATCTTGTCACCTGCGAAGGATTATAGGGATTACGCACGAGGACGAAGCCTTCTTTGATCCGGTTACAGAGCCACTCGGAATAAAAGGCCGGAATATCGGTCCGCATACCTGTCTGGATGATCATGATTTCAGCTCCTTTAAGACCTCGCCGATATCGCCCGTGATCAGGATCGCCTGGTCCTTACAATCACCTCGTTTCCGCTGCTTGATCAGCCAAATTCTCTGCTCATCATGGGTCATCGGCTCACTCCTCACCCTAAAAGATCGGCTAACGTATCAGATGTTTCGACCGGTGTCCAGTGACCTTCCACGCAGATCTCCGGGTCTATTTTCGTGATCGTATCCGCAAGTTTTCTGCTAAGATCCTTGTCCTTTCCTCCATTGGGAAAAGCACTGCACGTGGCGTCTCCCAGGAAAAGGGTCTTGTCTTCGCACACATAGACGAGTGTCGCATCATCGGTATGCGGGGATTCGGATTCGAGGATCTTTACCGTGCATCCGCCGAGGTTCAGCGTCATCTCTCCATGGTAGATCATGTCGGAAGGAACGACGATGACTTCCTTATTCCCGGCATATTCTTTTCGCACACTATCACCGATCGCGAGAAAACACGAAGGCCCGTTCTTCTCGATCTTTTCTTTCCATTCTTTCAGGTAATCATTGGTCCTTTCATTACAGATAGAAAGACCATGTATCGCGTGCATGGCGAAGGTGTGATCCCAGTGCCAGTGCGTCAGGACCGTCAGATCCGGAAGCGGAAGTCCCTCTTTTTCCAGAAGTGCATAGAATTCTTTCATATGCACGTCCGAATGCCCGGCATCGACAGCCAGGCTCCACTTCTCTCCTCTGATATAGCCGAGATTCGGCCTGTCCCGCTCCTCTTCAAAAGGCATATACCATATATGTTCAGATAGTTTCTTTAGTTCCATTTTCTCATTCTTTATTCATTCTTATGCTGCTCGAGGTTCCACGTGCTGTGGTGCCGACTCCGTCTTCATATTCAAATATTTACCAGTGAACGAACTCTCCGCCGATCACGCCCCGCACTTCGGGATCAGCAAGGATCCCGTATTTCTCCGGACGTCTGTACTTGTCGCCCATGATGTCGTTGCTTCGGTGTCCTCGCAGCTGATCCAGATCGAGTTCCGCAATATACACACCCGGCTCGCCCGGTGCTTCCAGTACGCACATATCTCTCACGCCCGGCTCATCCCGAAGCCACGGCACGCCGTCAAAGAGCGTCGAGTGTCCGTTGCAGTCCGGCTGTCCTTCCGGGTAGTTGCAGGTCGCTACCGCCACCATGTTTTCGTAAGATCTAGCTCGAAGAGTGGAAAGCCGGTTGATCTCCATAGGACAGGCATTCGGCGCCAGGATCAGTTCCGCACCTTTGAGCATCAGGATCCGGGCGCTCTCCGGAAATTCCCTGTCGAAGCAGATCATGGATCCGAACTTTACTTTTCCTCTTCCGAAATCCAGGTCCGCGACGTAGAAATCATCTCCGCCACTTAAGACTTTTTCATCGGCAAAAGCACATGGATGTACCTTTGAATAGTGAAGGATCTCTTTCCCTGTCCGATCAAAGAAAATCACGGAATTAAGCGGCTTCGGCTCGTGTTCTTCTAAGAAAGTGATGCCGATCGCCATCTGAAGCTCAGAGGCAAGATCCCGGAACGTATTGACGAACTCACTGTCTTTTTCGATAGCGAGTTTGCGTATTTCGGCTTCATCCTGTGGAAGCGCATATCCGTCGCTCCACATCTCCGGGAAAAGCGCCACATCCGCGCCCTTTTCTTTTGCTTCCTCACAGGCCTTTTTCCCGATCAGAAGATTCTCATCAAGATCCTTACCGGGAAGGATCTGAAGTAATGCTATTTTCAGGTTCATTTTATCTCTCACTTTACTCTTTTTCAGAAGGAACAGATCCGTCATCGAAGCCATGCCAGGATATCCGGATCCTTTCCGTTTTCTCGTATATATGCTATCACGTTTTCCTTCGTTCGGATCTTATCCATAAGGTCCTTCGGAAGGGCAGAAAGAAACTCCGAAATAGAAACTTGCGAATTCTTCCTGATTCTTTTCAGAAGAAGTGTATCCTTCTTTTTTCTCTCCGCTTCCGACTTCGGATATCCCTGTCCGAAAGGCTCGGAAAAAAGTTTCTCGATCGTCTGTTCAAGATTCTCTTTTCCCTGCCATGTATATTCCTCACCCAGAGGAACCGACACGGCATTTCCGTCGTTGATCTGAGCAAAAAGATATGCATCCATCGGTGTCGGAACATACCCGCAGAGCACGCCCGGCACGTTATTACAAGCCAGCATCATGCCCTGCCCGGAAGAGCATCCTGTCACCACAAGATCGAGAGATCCTGACGCCAGAAGAAGCCCCGCCAGAATGGAGATCTCGATGTAACTGTACTTCTCTTTTTCCTCCGGTGTGCAACCGAAATTCAGAACCGTCGCATACTTCGCATACTTCTTCACGGTCTCGAATAAAAGTGAGTTCTTTTCGCTCTGGGAGCTTGCCTGGATCACGCCGATCCGCATCGGAACCCCGCGTTTCTGATCGCCTATCCGTAGTGCTTCAAACTGCTCTGTATGCTCTTTCACGCCGCGTCACACTTCTTTCTGCATATAGCCACAGGTAAACGGGAAGAAATCGAATTTCTTCGTGCCGATATGCACGGCACCGAAGCTCTCATACCACTTCCGCAAGACGGTATTTTCTTCCACGATGGAGATATTTACGATCGTACATCCGACGCTATGCGCATAGGAAAAAGCATGCTCCAGAAGAAGTTTTCCGATTCCCTGATGACGGCACTCCGGAAGGACAGCCAGGTTATTCAGTTCGCACTCCAGATTCTCCTGCATCGCCAGAGAATAATATCCGCAGATATTTCCCTTCTCATCCACATAGACGAACATCGGACGGCCTTCTTCCATCTGCGTGTAAAGCCTGTCCTCGGAGATCGCAAAAGCTGTGAAACGAGGTGCATTTTCCGTGGTAAAACCAAGCTCCTCCGCCACTGTCAGAAAACTCTTTCGGATCACATCCACACACTGCGGGATCTCTTCCCGCTTCATTTCACGAATCATTTCGCAACTCTCCTTTCCGTCAGGATCTTTCTTCATACGACCGGCCTATCGGTTTTTTGAACACTAGCAATCGTATTTTTTCTTTAAGAAAAGTATATCATTCCCCGATGGAAAAGGCTTTATCCTTTCAGTATAGGAGTTGCGGCGTGTGGCTCGCCACTTTTTCCATAAGAAATGCTCTTCACATCACATTTTGGTATAATGGAAAGGGAATTGGGGAGGTGTAACTATTGGCAACGATATGCAAAAACTGTGCGGCACAGATCACATTTGACCCGAAGACACAAAAGGTCGTCTGCCATACATGCGGGAGTTCCTGGGATCCCCAGACTGTAGATGTGCACGAAGAGTTTCCGGACCTTCAGGATTTTAATGAGGAAAATGAAGATGCTGATGAGATCTACAAGCACTTCATGGCCTGTAAAGTTTACACCTGCCAGTCTTGCGGCGGGGAGATCTTTGTCCACGGATCCGAAGCCTCCACCAATTGTATCTACTGCGGAAATTCGAGTGTGATCTTCAGTCGTATTTCCAAGGAAAAAGCACCTGACTTCGTCCTCCCTTTCCAAACCACACCGGCAGACGCGGTGGCATCGATCCGGAAGGCATTTAAGCGGCACGCCTTCATTCCAAAAGAACTGAGAAAAATCAAACCTGAAATGGTCAGAGGTATCTATATCCCCTATAAGATCGTAAATGGCCGGCATTTCGAGGCCGTAAACGTTTGCAGTCAAATCATGCGTGGAAATCACGCAGAAACGATCCATACCAAAAGATCGGGCTTCATGCAGCTACGAAATCTTCCGATAGATGCATCGGTAATTCTGTCAGATGAGAGTTCCCAGCAGTTAGAGCCCTACGATCTTAACGATATGAAACCTTTTAACGAGAGTTACCTTCTCGGTTTTTATTCCAATGCTGCCGATGCTTCTGACGAGATGATCCAGCAGGCAGCAAATGTCCGTGGCATCAATGCATTTCATAGTCAGGTGATAAAAACCGTTCGAGGATTTGATGCGCGTGTAACACGTGGCGAATGGGAAACATATATAAATAAACATGCAATTATGTATGCCTTGTTCCCGGTTTGGTTTGCCACCTTCTGGTACGAAGGACAGCATCATACCATCCTGATCAATGCCCAGACCGGCAAGGTCGTCGGAGGCCTGCCATGGGATAAAAAAGCAGTAGATAGATTTACAATAACACTCTCTATCATTTTCACGATCCTTTCCGGTCTCGCTTTATATGGTTTTTACAAATTGTTTGGAAAACCATCTGAATTCAAAGAAGGAGTCTCTCTCACTCTTATGCCTGTCATATTTGTTCTCTGCGGACTAGGTCTATGGGTCATGGGTAAGAACAAAATGAAAAAGGTCATGAAGTACGTCCATCTAACACAGGATTCTTCACTTTTCAAATTCGTGAAGAAAAGACAGGGGTGAACACTATGGGATTACTATTCATTTGTTGTTTGCTTTCGATACCATTAGGAATGGGTTTAGCTAAACTGCTCATGGCTACACTTCTTGAGAAGTCTAATATAGTGGGGAACAGCCTTACCGATACAGAAGAGATCAGTTCGCCGATCACCCTGATCGAGAGAAGTGACGAAGAGCCGCTCCTTGATTGGGAAAGTCAGTTGACTTACGCTCTTGAGAAAATGAAGTCGACTCCTGAATATCAGGATTCGATAAAGAACAAACTGGAGGTGGATTTTGATTATTGCGCGCAGGGCATCTCCATGAGAAAAGGATTTGCGGTAATGACCGGCCAGATTATTTCTCCGCTCAAAGATATTAAGATCGAACCGGTAGCTGACCCCGCCCGGAATCGATCAGGATCCGTTCCGCCGCCCCCGGCAGCCCCCAAGCGCTCCTGGAAAGAAGCCGTCGATGACTCTTTCATGGATATGGATGAAAGAGACAGTTGATCATCACATCCTCCGCATTCTGGCCACGTTCCGGTTCATGACTTTTCTTCCATAGTGGACATAGGCGAAGTCCTTGATTTTGCTCCAGGTCTGTTTATGAATCGTGAAGAAAGTATCCGGATCGTCGAAGGTTCCGAAGTCTTTCACCATCGATGCATTCTGCACGAAAAGATCCTGTCCCCGCCAGTTCAGATCCAATGTTGTTAAGTCCGGCACCGAGATAGCATATTTCTGAAAAGGACCCTTCTTCGGTTTTTCTTTTTCCTTCACGCCCTGCACATACGCTTCGTCCGTGATCACGCCCTCCAGTGCGCTCCATTTCCCGTCATAGAAAACCTCCACCCAGGTATGGGCGATCGTCTTCGGCGCCAGGATCGAGATAATGCCCGAGGTCGCCCCTTTCTGAAAGCACTTGCTGACTTCCGATCCGTGCAGACGGCAGGGGATCCCACATCCGCGAAAGAGGGCCATGAGAAGTGTCGCCTTCGTATTGCACTGGCCGTATCCGTCCGCAAGCACCTCTTCTGCGGTAAGCGTGTCGGAGCGGTTATATCCGAAAAGGATCTCATTTCGGACATAGTCATAGATCGCGCCGATCCGATTGAAGGTGTCGAGATCTTTCCATCCGCGAGAACGAATCAGATCCTTGATCGGTGCGGCGTCATAGTTTACCATCGGGGTTTTCTTAAGATATTTATTTTCCATACTGTGCCTCTTTTCTATAGTGACCTTATGCCCTCGCGCCCTCTTTTTTTGAGGACATCGCGCGGCCGGGCGTTTCTTCTTTTCTGGCATCAGTATAGAAAATCGGGGATTAATAAACTTTCAGAAATTCGCTAGCTTTTATAGTGCTTCTCGCTGGAAGTCCCATGAGTCTTTTTACCGTGGAGGCAAAATGCGACGGCGAGTCAAAGCCCGCATCCATCGCGGCATCGGTGATCTTCCTGCCACTTAAGATATCCTGGAAAACTCTTTCCAGCTGGTGAAGAAGAAGATAATCTTTTAAAGTGATGCCCACCTGCTCCGAGAAAAGATGCGACAGACGGGACGAGGACAGGTGCAGTTCTTCCGCAAAGTGATCGACAGAGTGATCCGTGCAGCTGCAGTTTTCCAGCATGGAAAGGAACTCCGTGATGCGCTCGTCCAGGTGCTTTTCGCAAGGTCCTGCGCCGATCACTTCATAGAGTTTTTGCATCAGTTTCATATATGGTTCTTTTGCAAATGCACTGGTCATCGGGCGTGCCAGTGCGATCAGTTCATCCGTCTTCGTATCTTCCAATGCGAAATACTCTTTCTCATCAAGAAGTGCGCTCAGTTTCCGCCCCATATCCGAGGCAGGCTCGATGACACAGGTAAAAAGAAGTCCGCCGGAAATCTTCACGGCATGCTTCACGTTTACATTCACAAAAAGGCACCGGTCGTGGATCTTATCCTTTCCCACCTTCATCTCTGGGACGCCTTCAAGGAAAAGGAAAAACTGGATCATACCGTGGCTGTGTGTCGCGGCCTCCAGGTGATCCGTGAGTGAAGCAATCTTATCGATATCCCAGTAGATCCGGTTCATGTTTTTCCTTTCTATTCATTCGCAAACAGCCTGCGGGTTGGGCGTCAGAAAAGATCCAGCGAGCTGTCCAGATAGATCTCTTCTCTTACCTTCAGCTGGTATTCCGGCTTCGTCATGT
>R22__coassemble_672_pt1 | contig 20484 bp, 24 predicted proteins | sample R22__metabat2_high_PE_049 | metagenome-assembled genome bin R22 | reverse complement strand
TGATTAAAAATTCTTTTCAAGTACTTTTTTCGGAAAGAAAAATCTTTCTTAGATAAACCGGTGAAGTTTTCCAGTATTTTTCTCAAAAAGGTGCCTGTTTTGGAATGATTCAACTGTTGATATAATCACTTCATTTGTGCCGTGTTATATAATTGAAGAAGAAATCTCGATCGGGAGGCAGGACCATGAAGGAATGGAACTATTACGGAAAAGTTTTTCTTGTGACCGGCGCTTCGTCCGGTATCGGCAGAAGCTGTGTGGAGCAGCTTCTGAACTCTGGGGCGAATGTTGTCGGTATCGATGCGAAAGATAGCGACCTGAAAGATCCTCTCTATATGCACTACGAAGCCAGCGTCACGGACGATGTAGAAATCGCCCGTGTGGTAAGTGAGATCGAGAACAAGTTCGGGAGGATCGACGGGCTTGTCAATGCTGCAGGGATCTGGGGAAATAGTAAGCCTTTCTATGAGATCGAGACATCGGATTGGGAAAAGATCCTGTCGGTGAACCTTACAGGAACCTATATCGTGTCGAAATATGCCGCGAAAGTAATGATTCCGAAGAAGCAGGGCAAGATCGTCAATATCAGCTGCCTGCGGGCAGGGATCTTCCGGAATAACATGACGGACTATGCGGCATCCAAGGGCGGGATCGTCGCCCTGACCTCGGCCATGGCACTGGATCTGGCACCTTTCCATATTCAGGTGAATTCCGTCGCGCCGGGATTTACCTATACCGGCATGACGAAGAACTCCTTCGATAACGAAGAGGTCAGAAAGCAGTCCGAAGCCCTGATCCCGGAGGGAAGACTCGGGCAGCCGGAGGATATCTCCAATGTGGTGATGTTCCTTCTGTCGGATCTTGCGGACTACATGACCGGCACGAATGTCTATGCGGATGGCGGATACCATATCCAGAAGTGAGCCGATAATCTAGGGACGTATACGTATTCGGAAAGAGCGCGCACGAAGGGTCATTTCCGGAAGATGACCAGCTGGGCGCGCTTGTCGAATTTGAAATCTCTTTTTTCTGTGTTCTTTATCATGTTTGTGTCCTCTCTTTCTCGGCGGCGAGGTAGGCTCCTGCTGCCATGATCATGAATGAAATAACAAATAGTGCGGAAGGGATCTTCGGGAAGATCGCGATGGATAGAAAGGCACCGATGAAAGGCGCCAGTGCGTAGAAAGCAGATGTCCTGGCCGCACCGATGTAGCGCTGGGCATAGACGTAGGTATAGACGCTCAACCCGTAGGCGATGAACCCCAGAAGCAGCGCCAGGGGAATAAGGGGGGACAGCGTGAGATGCTCTCCACAGATCAGGGAAACAATGACCGATCCGGTACCGGATCCGAATCCCTTAATGATCACGATCTTCGAAGGCGCACTCTTTGAGAGCATGCGTGTGCAGTTGTTTTCCAGTCCCCAGCAGCAACATGCCAGGATCGCAAGAAGTGAGTATGTGGAGAAGGATAAAGAAGAGATGTCACTGAGCGAGAGAAGAAGGCTGGCGACCGTGATCAGAAAGATAGCGAAACCTAACCTGGGAGAGATCTTCTCCTTAAAGAGAAGCAGGGCGATCAGCGAGGTGGCGACGATCTCGAAGTTATTAAGAAGAGACACCGACTCCGCCGAAGATCTCGAGATGGCGATCATGAGAAATACAGGGGCGAGGATATCGAGCACGACCATCCCGATGAGGTACGGATAATCCTTATGGGTGAAGGGTTTTCCTTCTTCTTTCTTCCCTTTGGAAAAGCACTTGAGAAGGCACATTCCGATCGCGGCTCCGAGGTAGAGGAGGCCTGCCATGAAGACCGGTGGGATCTCCTTTAGGAGTACCTTCGAAAAGGGCGTGCTGATGGCATAAAGAAGTGCAGCATATATGGCATATCGGATGGCTTTTCTGTTCGTCATAGGTATCACTTTCTCATGAAAAGTTTCTGAACACTCTGTTCGATAAAATGATATAATCTACGTGAAAACGAAAACAGAATCAGAATTCGCGATATGTCCTTTACTGAACAGAATCGCGAAACTGTGCGGGAACGGAAATATGGACAGACGACAGATCAAAACGAGGACAGCCATCTACGATGCATTGACGGGACTTCTTCGGAAATACCGTTTCGAAGAGATCACGGTACAGCAGATCATCGATGAAGCGAATATCGGAAGAAGCACATTTTACTCGCATTTCGAGACGAAGGACCAGCTTCTGGAACAGATGTGTAATGAGATGTTTTCGCATGTTTTCTCCGATACTCTGGCACCGGAAAAGAGCCACGATTATTCGAAGAATCACGAAGATATGCGGGCACTTCTGGAGCATATCCTGTACCACATTCTGGACCATAAAGAGAATATCCGGTCGATCATGAACGGCGAGTCGGAGAAGATATTCACAAGATACTTCACCGAATATCTGGAAAGTGCTTTTGGCGAGGTAATCGTGCATATGGATGTAGATGTGCCGGAAGATTTTAAGAAACAGTTCGTCATCGGAAGCTTCATCCATACGGTCAAATGGTGGATAGCAAGGGGTCTGAAAGAAAAGCCGGAAAAGATCATCGATTCGTATATGAAGTGTTTGCCCGGGAAACACCCGTTGAGTTCCACTCGACTTGGAGCCCGTTAGCCGGGTCTAGATCGGTTGATTATTTGCAATTACGTGTGGATTTTAAAAAATCCCGTTTTCACCCGTAAAAATGCGGCGATTTTCGGTTCTTTTTTTGACAATTACGTGTGAGATTTCAAATTTGGCGATTTCACACGTAATTGATGCTTTTTTAGTAGGAAATTTACGTGTGAAAAAGCAGATTTGAAGATTTCACCCGTAAAAACATAAGTTAGCAATACCTAACTGTCGGATGAAAAAGTGAATCAGGGATATGAAACGCTTCAGGCTAACCGCTTCAGGTATGCGTCGATGGTGTTCCGGATATCTTCCAGTGAGTCTTTCATGCCACGGTCGACCCATTTGAATATCACATTCCAGATGGCGCCGATATTAAATGCGATCAGGTAGTCGGAATCTAATCCGGACATCAGCTTGGCAAAAGGATTCCGGCTCATGTCTGACTTTCTACTGTGTTCAGGAAGGACTTCGTTCAGTTTCAGAAGAAGGAGGTACAGCATATTATTCTTGTGAAGAAGTTTCAGAAGATCCTTATTCTTTTTGCAGAAGTTGAAAATGATGGCGATCGGTTCATCATCGGAAGAAGAAAGAGCCTGCACATAGTCTCCTATGACCTGGTTCATAAGGGCGTCCAGGACGTCATCTTTCGAGCTGTAGTTCAGATAGAATGTTTTCCTCGCAAGATCTGTTTCCAGGACGATCTGCTTGACGGTGATTTCCGGATACGGGTATTTCCGCATCAGTTTTAGTAGTGCATCTGTGATCTCCTGCTTGGATCGGATGGAGGATGGATTGCTGCTTTCTTTCATGTTATTCCCCTTCAAAAAGTACACATAAACACGAGATTGTGTATCTTACTGAAAATCTGTTTACGAACTTTCTTTTCCATCGTATCCTCTTTTTCAAAGATACACAAGTGTGTAGTTTGGAGAGGCAAGATGAGAGTACTGATTTTTAACGGAAGTCCCAGAAATAACGGGGCCACTGCGACGGTCCTTCACAGGATCAAAACGGAGTTGAAAAAAGGTGATGTGGAAGTGAATTTCTATGATCTCGGAATTCATACCGTTTTTCGGCATCAGCCTTCTGGCGTATTACTTTTCCGGTTATATACTGGAAACGATCTGGTTCGGGTTATTGCTTTCTCTTACTGCACATTTTGTGATCCACATCGGACAAAGCATGTACATCAGAAAATACATCCCTTCTCTCATAACGAGCGTGATCCTTCTGCCGGTTAGTCTTTGCATCCTCATCCGAAGTGCAGAGTATATTGCATTTGATCTTCTGACGGTCATGATCATTTCTGCAAGCATCTTTCTGATGATGGCAAACCTCAGATTCGCCCACTATCTCATGCATAGGTGTTATGAGAAAAATGAAGGCGGGGGCGAAAACCGCCGGATGCAGAGACGAAAAATCTTTTGAACCGGTAGTGTAATTTCTGTGAAGGGGCGATTCTTTTCTGTATAATCAAAAGCAGGGAATAAATCACACGATCAGGATCTTTCCTGAGTGGCGGAACGTGAAGCGGTTCGAAGCGGAGGAGTAGACCATGAAACATATCATTACGGTACAGCATACGCAGTCGGTTCATCATACGAACGGGATGGTCGGCTCCTGGACGGACTGGGATCTGACGGAGCTCGGCCGGCAGCAGGCGGAGAATATCGGAAAGAAACTGAAAGAAGAACTTCAGGGAAAGAAATTCGTGATGTATTCTTCGGACCTCAAGCGTGCGGCGCAGACGGCGGAAGAGATCTCGAAATCTCTTGGTGTGGAAGCGATCCTTCGAAAAGAACTTCGCGAGAGAAACCTGGGGAAATGCTGCGGGAAATCCGTGCAGTGGCTCCGTGAAAATATCGAGACACCGGATAACACCGTCGACGACTGTCTGTTCTCTGATGGCGAGAGCCGCAGGGCATGCTGGAACCGCCTTCGTCCTTTTTACGAAGAAGTGATGGAAAGTGGTGAGGAGACGATCATCATCGTGTCCCATGGCGATCTTCTGAGTCTATGGAATCTCATGTATCTGGGACTTCCTGTGGAAGCCTATTATGATGTCGATATCCACGGGCCGGCCGGAGGCGTTTCCCACATGATCATCGGCGATGACGGGAAACACCGTGTACGGCATATCAACGATATGTCCTATATCGTGGGAAACAGCTGAAGGATGAGTCGTATGAGCAAGGCAAGTATCGAACAATGGAATCAGGCGGCAGGTGCTTTTGCCAACGAGCAGGAGCGGTCGGTGTTTTCCGAAATGAATAAAGCCATCGTGAAGGCAAGGTTCCCGAAACTGTCCGGCGAGAAAGTACTCGATCTCGGATGCGGGTACGGCTATTACTCGGACTATTTCTGCTCGATCGGCGGAGACGTGACCGGCGTGGACGGATCTCCCGCGATGATCGAGATCGCGAAAGAAAAATACCCGGACAGTGCTTTTGCCGTAGCAGATATAACCGGAAGACTCCCCTTCGAAGATGAAGAATTCGACATCGTGTTCTGCAACCAGGTGCTGATGGATATCGATCCGGTGGGGCCTGTTTTCGCCGAGTGCAGACGGGTGCTGAAACCGGGCGGGATCTTCTACTATTCGATCGTGCATCCGGCTTTCTTTACCGGCGAATGGATGACGGACGAGAAGACCGGACGGGCCGGAAAGATAGTGACATCCTACATCACGCCTTCTGTCTGTGAGAACCGGTTCTGGGGCGAAACGAAACACTACCACCGGCCGATGTCTGATTACCTGAACGGCGCTGCGGAAGCGGGCCTGATGCTGGTTCATGCCGACGAGCCGAAGTCTTACGAAGATCCGGGGAAGAACGAAGAAATACCGCTGTTCTTCTTCGCGGAATATAGAAAAGTGGGAGAAGTGCTTTAGGGAACTTTTGAGAAAGAATAGGAAAGAAAAGTTCCCTAAAATGGTTGTTCTTTAGGGAACTTTTTGATAGAATAATGCCATAAAAGTTCCCTAAGGAGGCTTTGGGTATGGACAACACTTTTGATACGATTCAACAGTTATTGCAGGAAAAGGCAGACTACCAGGCTCGTTTGAATCTGATTCCTTATGATGGCACTCCGGAAATCAAGGAGAACAATAGTGGGAGATACCTATATATCCGGAAGCGGGTGAATGGGAAACTGACATCAACGTATGTGGATGTGTATTCGGATGATCTGTATCAGTTACTGCTTCGCAATGCAAAAGAGGCCAGGGAATTAAAAAAGCAGATCCGAAGAGTAGATAAGGAGCTTGCCGCGAAAGGATATGTGGGAGATGAACTGCCTTCTGATGTTGTGCTGAATCTGGATTTTGCCAGAGCAAATATGAAAGCCAATATATATGATCAGGCCGTTCTGGAAGGCGTTGCTACGACATTCCCGCAGACAGAAGAAATCATCGAAAATGGTACAGTCAATGGAATGACTGCGGACGATGTGCTCAAGGTTTTGAACTTGAAACATGCGTGGGAGTTTATCCTGGATAAAGATGTCATTGCAGCGGATAGCAATTACTATCTGTTGTGTCACATAGCCAAGCTGGTAAATGAAGGATTCTTCTACGATGGAGGCAGAATACGCGGAGTGCCGGTGTCAATCGGGGGGACAAGTTATGTTCCGCCGATCCCGATTGAAACGCAGGTGAAGGAGAGAATCAATGATATTTTGAATTCCGGTAAGGATGCAATAGATATAGCTATCGAGCTATGTATGTACTGCATGAGGGCACAGATATTTCTAGATGGTAATAAACGGGCATCCGTGATATTTGCCAACCATTATTTGATCGCACACGGTCTGGGATTGATCGTGATTCCGGAGGAATATGTCCCGGAATTTAAGAAGTTGCTGGTCACGTATTATGAGACAGCCGATATTAAAAAAATCAGCAAATTTCTGAAAGAGAAATGCTGGCGGAAAATCAAGTGATGGTGGATACGTGAGGTATATGTTGGTAGGAGCATAAACATGGTGAGAATGGTTTTAACAGATCTGGATCATACACTTCTGAGGCAGGACGGGAGTATTTCCGAGGCGTCTCTGTATGTGATTGCTGCGTGCAGAAGTAAGGGCATCAAACTGGCGATCGCGACAGCGAGATACTGGATCGGCGCGGAGCGGTATATCCGTCTTCTGAAACCGGATTATGAGATCACAACGGATGGTACGCTGATCCATGCGGAAGATAGGTGTATCTACTCAAAAGCATTCTCGATCGGGGATACGAACCGGATCGTGCGAAGTGTGAAGGCGCGGATGCCGGGAACGGAAATCTCCGTCGCCCATGGGAAAACGGTCTTCTGGAACAGTAAGCATATCGCGGAATCGGAAAGACTTCATAAGGCGGTCTATAACGATTATTCGAGGGACCTGGAAGTAGGCGCCAATAAGATCGCCGCCATTCTTTCGGATGAGCAGATGGCGCAGGAGATCGCGGACGAAATCGGATGTAAACTGCAGTGTTATCGCGGGGAGAATATGTATGCCTTCCTCCCGGAAGGCTCCGGAAAGATTCAGGCGATCGAAGCACTATCCGAAAGAAGCGGGATCGCGATTTCGGATATCGTGGCTTTCGGAGATGACAGGAACGATATCGATATGCTGACGATGTGCGGGAAAGGCGTTGCCGTGGCAAATGCGATCCCGGAAGTTCTGGCTGTCGCGGATGAGATCACTGCTTCCAATGACGAAGATGGCGTGGCGGAATGGATGAGGAAGAACTGCCTTCCATAGTGTAGAATAGTTGCAGAAAAACAGTGCTTTTCGAGGAGCAAAAAGAAGATGAAATTTGATCTGTTCGTAAAAGATATTCAGGACAATAATTGGAATGTATTCGGTGCAGAAGTGTATGAGAATTGCGAGCTGACGAACAGCTTCGGGGACACATCTGGCCTTCACGAGATCTACTCGGCGACGAAGACGGTATTGTCCGTCGCTGTCGGTATCCTCTACGACGAGGGACGCATCGATCTGGACCGCTCGATCCTGGAATATCTTCCGAGCGAAAAGCACTTGTCTCTTTCAAAAGAGCAGAAAGCCCGCTGGGAGAGGATCAGCCTCCGACGGCTTCTGACCATGTCTGTTTCCGATCTTCCGTTCCGGCCGGAAGGGGAAAACTGGCTGGATTTTTCACTGGCGTGTGAGATCGAAGATCCGGAAAAGATAGAGTTTAACTACAGTAATATCTCGGCGTACCTGATCGGTGTGGCGCTGACGGAAGCACTTGGCAGCGACCTCGGTGCTTTTATAGAGGAAAAGATCTTTGCGCCGCTGGAGATCACATCCTTTGAGTACGGAAGATCTCCGGAGGGGTATTTCTACGGCGCTTCAAAGATGCGCCTTTCCGTTCATGACTTAAGTAAGATCGGGCTGCTTCTTTATAACGGGGGTGTGTATAACGGAGTCCGTATCCTTTCCGAAGAATATGTGGAGATGGCCACTTCCGTGCAGCAGATGAACCGGGAAGGCGGGTACGGCTTCTTTATCTGGAAGTATAGAGACGGCTTCAGCATTAACGGCAAGTGGAAGCAGAAATGCTATGTCCTGCCGAAGAAAGGTGTTATCGTGACCTATCTTTCGCATATCGAAGATGGTTCCCACGATCTTCTGGAAAGCATGGAGAAGAATATTCTGGGGATCGGTATTGGCTAGGAGCAAAAAGCGAAGGGGAATCCCGTAATAAACGTCAGCTTTTCTTTTCGGCCTTATCCTTATACATCGCTTCATCTGCACGCTTGAAAACATCTGCTGCAGATATATCCGAATTACTATCATATGCAGCCATGCCGCAAGCGATAGATACATAATCCGATGGTAATGGAAGGGTCTCGGAATAAGGACTCATCATCTCGTTGATCTTGATCAGACGCTCGTCGCGCTTCTCGTAATCTTCGCCGGTAAGTACCGCGACGAATTCATCTCCACCTATACGGTAAACGGGACTGTGCTTATACACATTGCAGATCAGGTGGCAGGCCCGTAACAGATACTCATCTCCGGCTTCATGACCCTGGGAGTCATTGACCATCTTCAGATTGTTTACATCAAACATAGCGATCGCAAACTTCACATCCGGATTGGAATTGATCTGTGACTGGAGATACTTTTCTTTATCTTCGAAAGCCATGCGGTTATTTACATGAGTCAGAGGATCTCTGCCCATCAGATCAAGAAGACGCTTATTGATGTGATCCAGAGTCAGCGCATGACGGAACTTTTCGAATGCCAGACTCATGCGGGTATAGTATGTATGCAGGAAGTGATTCATCAGTTTATCGATACAGTCTCTGAAGACCAGATATCCGTATGCGGAGTCTTCGTCATGAAGAGGAAGACAGATATAAAGATGATTCGGTCCTGAGGGATCACGTCCGGGGACCAGGTCATGGGAAGGGAAGAGCTCATCTTTAAAGACTTTCCCATCCTCTGTGGAATAAAGGACCTCGACGTTTTTACTGTATCTGTCTGTCTGCATCTTTATATTCGAATCGTAGATGGATAATCCGAAATTCGGCTCGAGAAGTACATGGAAGGAATCACCTTCAAAAACATGGTCGTTGGTAAGCAGGCGGTTGAGATTGTCCTTCAGTTCCAGATAGGTAAGGCATGAAAGAATGGTCGAGTCAATGATGTCCAGTTTGCGGTTGAAGTAAGTGGTCTCGGAGCGGTGAGAAAACGCTTCACGTCCTCTTTGCCTTCTTAAGCGGTCGCTGTCTCTGAAGTCATGGCAGCCGCAGCTGTCTCCGGGAACAAACTTACACGGGATCACGTCACTGATTCCACGCTCGGCTCCGTCGAGGAGTTTTCTCCATAACCTAACGGTCGCCTCGCCCATTTCGGTAAAGCACTGGTCCACCGAAGCGATGGAAGGATCAAAGATTTTACTGTCTTCTATGTAGTCAAAACCGGTGACCAGTACGTCACGGGGCACGTCATATCCGTTGTTGAAAAGAGCCACACAGGTGGCCATTGCCAGACCGTCATTGGCACATATAAATGCATCCGGCAATTCTTCACCTGACATACGAAGCTTATTAATGTAGTTTTCTGCTTCCGCGTTTTCCCAGTTCGTGTAATAGACTTCTTTCAGGTACTCTTCACAGTGATTTTCGCGCAGACAATCGCGAACTGCATTTAATCTCAGTTCGGAGTCATAAGATTCCCTGGTACCGGCGAAGAAAGTAATGTTCTTTACGCCATGTTCCTTCAGCAAATGTGCGCACATATCCTTTGATGCTTGAAAGTTATCGGAGCCGATATAGCTGGCGCCTTCTATTTCGTTTCCCTGAATGATCATAGGGATACCGGCTTCATTGCTTCGGGACACGATGTTAGCTATCTTTTCTTTGTCATCCAGTCCGCTTGAAAAAATAACGGCACCGTCAAAATCATGAAGATCCGGAAGATTATATATGTTCGTCTCACCTTGCTTTACAGCAGGCGTATCGTTATACGTGGAATAACAGAGAAACAAAAAGATATCTGCTTCACTTTCTTTCAGGGCAAGCTGCATTCCCCTGAGAAACTGGCTCAGGATCTCCGCACCCCATCCGGTAGTAAACAATGCTATCTTTTTCTTCATGACATGTACCCTTCTGATTCGTTCTTTCAGCGGTGACAATGGAACAGAAAAACTCATTTCCGGTTCCGGGAAAAATCATGTACAGATTTATTATACCATGAAGGAACGCGGATATCTTAGCGTTCGTCTTTTCTGTATAATGAAAGTAGCAGAACTGCAACTGCCGATTGGTGGAAGCAGAAGAATCGGCCGTATATATTGTTTTCGGAGGTGAAAGACATGATCTTTTCCGAGAAACTTCAGATATTGAGAAAGAACAAAGGATATACGCAGGAGGCGCTGAGCGAGAAGCTGGGCGTGTCGAGGCAGGCTGTGGCGAAATGGGAGTCGGGGCAGGTGTACCCGGATATCGCCAATCTGATCCAGATCAGCGAGCTGATGAATGTCAGCGTGGATTATCTGGTGAAAGATCAGGACTGCGCTATGAATATCAAGTCTTATGACGATCCGGATCTCGATGCACTGATTTCCTTCCGGCTCGAAGCGAATGTCAATACCTATGCGGCATTTATGAATGAGACGGATCCGACAAGACCGGCATCCCACGATTTTCGGTATGAGAACGGGCGGTATATGTACCACGACACGTATGTTGGCGGCGAGAAATTTGCAGGCGAGGAAGCTATCTGGAAAGATGGGACAACCGTATATGCGATGAACTATATGGGAAGGGTACTCGGCGATGGGTTCAGCGGAAACTTCCTGAAAGAGGCACTACGTGCGGCAGATAAGAATATGCCTTATCGGGGACCGGAAGTTTTCCAGTCGGGAGAGTACACATACCGCTGCAAAGTCACCGGTGATTTTACCTGGTTTCAGGGCTATGAAGAGATCTATCTCAACGACACGAAAGTGTATGAATGCGTGTTTCACGGCGGTCTGGTCAGCTAAGCCGTTTTAGAAATCATCTCAAAATGGGTATTTACATTACTACGTATACGTGGTATTATTCTCTCACGATACTACGCATACGTAGTAAATGTACGTGCAAGTGATTCTCCCGATATGAGGTGATTGTTTTCGTGAAAGAACTATTTAAGATAAAAGTGACCCGGGATACTTGGATCGCTGTTGCTGCAGGGCTTCTGATGATCGGTCTGAGCCTTCTGATGCTGCCGTTCTCGGGAGATTCGATGGGGGACGAGATCGTGTCTTTCCTCCTTCGGGACGTGTTCATGATCTTCGGCCTGGGCATCGTTTTCGTATCGATGTATGTGGATAAAAAGGGGAAAGAGGTCCTCTCGGATATCGGCTTTTCGAAGCGGAAGATCAAACTGAGTCTTGTTCTGGATATCCTTCTTGCTGCGGGGCTTCTGGCCATATTCATGGGAGATGGGATCCCCGAGGGAACAGTGCTTTTGCAAAAGGAAAATCTGTATGCAGCGGCGTATATACTCACTGCCGGCATCTTCGAGATGTTGTTTATCTACGGTTTTCTTCGCATGAGTTTCGAAAAAGCATTCGGCATCATCCCGGCGATCCTTCTGACCAGCGTTTTCTATTCCTTTCACCATGCCGGATTCCAGCCGGAGTTCCTGCACCTGTTCCCGGTCGGACTGATGTACTGCGCCGTCTTCTATATCACCCGGAATATGCTGATCATTTTCCCGTTTTTCTGGGGAGTGGGGGCGCTGTGGGATGTTATAATATCTTCGGAAGCAGGAAGTGAAATCAAGAATGTGGAGTCATTCGTGTTCGCGATGATCATCTGGCTTCTGATCGTGATTTGGTTTCTGTACCGGAGAAGAAGGAGTAAGAGAAATGCTGTCGAAAACATCCATAGTGATCATGGGGATCCTGACCAAGGGCGAGAAAAATGCGTATGACATGCTGAAGGTCATCGATCAGATGAACATGAAATACTGGCTTCCCATCGGCGCGACGACGCTCTATGAGACATGCATCCGGCTTCAGAAAAAAGGCTTGATCGAAGATACGGGTGAGGCTGAGAACAAGGCCGTGTACTGCATTACCGATGCCGGTCGAAAAGAACTGAAGAAGACGATTTGCGATCTTTTCGAGAGAGTTGATTATGATTCCGTCTGGTTCTGCCTGGCCGTGATCTTCTCAGATGTGCTCAGCAAGAAAGAACTGGAAGCCGAGAAGAAGAAGAGGCAGGCGATCCTGGACGAATACGAAGCCGGGACGAAAGCGAATAAAGAGCAGATGCTGGCGCATAAGATCCCGTATTCGGGCATATGCGCCATCGACCGCATGATCCATATCATCGAAATGGAGAAAGAGACATTACGACAGCTGTGAGTTCAGATCGGAAGTCGAATGCCTCTTCAAAAAGGAGAACGGATTTGACTGAATCAGAACTTTACAAAGAGCTCGGAAAACTTACAAAAGAGAAGGAAAATTGGCCGGAGAGTGTACCCTATCTTTCCACACTTCTTACTCATGAGGCCACGAAGATAAAGGCAAAAGCGATCTGGATGCTCGGGGAGATCGGGCTTGTGTATCCCCATCTGATTTCGGACGTAGTCCCATCGATCTATTCCTTCTGTAGAAGCACGGAGCCGCTGCTTCGGGAGCGCGCAGTAAATGCACTCGGAAGGATCGGGCGCGGGTGCTTTTCCAATATCGAGATGTATTGGGAAGAACTGTTTCGGTTTGCTTCAGATGTAGAGCCGAAAGTGCGGCTGAGCTTTATCTGGGCGTCAGAGAATATTGCAACGAATACGCCGGAGATCTATGCGGAGCATATGCCGGTATTTGCAAAACTTCTAAAAGATGAGGATGACAAAGTCAGGATGGAAGCGCCAGAGATCTTCCGTGTCCTCGGGAAAAGAAGGCCGGAGTTTGTGCGCCCGTACCTTCCTGAACTGCAGAAGCTTTCTGAGACAGATGAAAACCGCGTCGTCCGGATCCACGCGTCTGGTGCAATCAGGGCAGCAGGCTTATTTTAGAAATCTCATGATCTTCTCCAGCTGCTTGTCATCAAGATTTTTACATTGCTCCACGATCGAGAACAATAAAGGATTGTCTTCACGGGTTACAACAACGTAGTCCGGAAGACTTTGGTTACTTTCGCCGGTCAGATAAGCCTCCGAAACATTAAATGCCTTCGCCATTTCTTTCACGACCTGAATGGAAGGTGTCCTGACGCCGGCTTCATATCTCTGATATGCCGGTTGACTTACACCGATTCTTTCTGCTGCTTCTGACTGTGTGAGTCCTAGTTTCTGGCGGCATGCAATCAAACGTTCTGGTTTAAGATCAGATTTCATTTTCATTCCCCATCCAATCAAAATTTATAAGTTAAGGATAACATATTTATCTTGAAAATACCAACGGTATATTCTATAATGCCTACATACCATTGGTATAATCTTTGAACATCGAGAGGAGTTTTGTATATGGGTTGTTGGTTAGGTGCGTTAGGGAGACTAATGATTCTTCCGGAGCCGGATGAGAAACTGATAAGGGATTTTTTGGATTTTACTATACAAACATGTCCTAAGGAATACAGTGAGGATGAGAAATTCCGGAATACATGGTTCTTCGATGAAAAGAACAGGCTCATTTCCGAAATAGGGAAATTCGCAGAACCCTCGATATGGTATGAGCATTTGAAAGAGAATTTCTTCGAAAAAAGGGGATATGAACTTATAGGAGATCCAAAGATAGTTGGAGAATGTGACTTGGATATATGGCAGTTAGGAGATGCTCGCTTTGAAGAATACACAAAATGGGAGGAGAGAGTAAGAAAAATGAGAGAAAAAGACAGGTATCCGGATGAACCTGGCTGGAGTGTCTTATGACTTTGCCGGGAACGAAAATTGACGATTAATCTATATGAAGGGGGAAAGAAATGTAATGAGCGATATAATTGGAGTCGATAGAGAGTATTTGCAGTGGATAAAAGACGTCAGTAGCCGATTTAAAAAGAGCCAAATTAAAGCTGCGTGTAGAGTGAATACAGAACTTAGCATTTTATTTTGGACGTTGGGTAAGGAAATTTATACTAGAGAATCCGAGAATAGATACGGAAAAGGATTCTTCAAAAAACTCAGTTCGGATCTGAGCGAAGCGAACCCAAATGTTAAGTCTTTTTCTATTACAAACCTGCACTATATGAAGTGGTTTTTTGAATTGTATCCGGACATTGAGAATTTACCCCAACTTGGGGTAGATTTCATTCCCATAATATTTCTCATTCCGTGGGGGCACAATAAAACCATAATTGATAAGTGTAAAGGGAACGTGGAAAAGGCTCTATTCTTTGTAAAGGAGACCTTGGAAAACAATTGGTCCCGAGCGGTCCTGCTTAACTTTTTGGATACTGACCTTTATGAGCGAAAGGGAAAAGCCATTTCGAATTTCAACAAAGTATTACCCGATGTGCAGAGTGATCTGGCGCAAGAGATGACGAAGGATCCGTATAGCTTCGACTTCTTGTCTTTACGCGAAAAATATGACGAAAAGGAAATGAAGAATGCCTTGATGGAAAATGTGCAAAAGCTCCTTATGGAACTAGGTCGTGGATTTGCATTTGTTGGTCGAGAATACAGGCTCGTTGTCGGGAATACTGAGCAATTCATTGATATGCTATTCTATAACATTAAGAATCATTGCTATGTTGTAGTTGAAGTGAAAGCAAGAGCATTTGAGCCAGGAGATATGGGTCAGTTGGGGACATATGTATCAGCTGTGGACGGTATTCTTAAGGGAAAAGATGATAATCCTACTGTTGGGTTACTTATCTGTAAAAACAAGGATAATGTACTGGCACAATATGCGGTAAATAGTATGAACACACCAATTGGTATCTCAGAATATGAGTTAAATTCAATCGTGCCGGAGGATTTCAAAAGTACAATGCCGCCCATAGAAGAAATAGAGGATACTATGAAAAACAAGAATAATGGTAGAAGATGTATCTGGAATAACATATCAGACTGATAATGAATTTTCCACCAACTTGGGGCAGATTTTGCATCTTCAGTCACCCCCCCCTGTTTGTGCATATCTCATTGCAATTGGAGAGCAAGTATTGCACTATGTTATGGATGGAGGTGCGGCGTGAGTATTGTACGGTATATCGATGAGACAGATGATAGACTGAAGATCAGCAATGTCTATGAGCAGAGCTGGAAGTCTGCATATAAAGGAATCATTCCGCAGGATTATCTGGATAGCATTCCATCCGGAAGATGGGCGGAGAAGGTGGACAATCCTGACTGGCATACACTGGTATGCGTTGAAGATGAAAAGATCGTCGGAACCAGCAGTTTCTGCGAATCGAGATTTGATACGTTCCCAGGCTATGGTGAAGTGATATCCATCTATCTTTTGCCGGAGTATGTGGGACGCGGTTACGGCACACAGCTGATGGAGAAAGCTTTAGCCGAGCTCAAGCAAATGGGATATAAGAAAGTAATGCTTTGGGTGCTGGAAGAGAATACGAATGCCAGAGATTTCTATGAAAGAATGGGATTTCAATTGGCATCAGAGGTGCGTGATGATTCGATTGGCGGCAAGAGTATACGAGAAGTGAGCTATGAAAAAGACTTGTGACAGCAGACGCTGTATGGATAAGAGTTGGCTGACTTCCGAGGAGGCGTTTCTGATTTATGCGCCATGCATGTATCAGCCGTCTTATGAGGATTACAAAGCGCTGATGGAGAAGTTTTTATCGGATCCGTCGGTGAAGATCTTCGTGTGTGATATGGATGGTGAAAAGGCCGGTATTCTGGTGATGAAAGAGACAGAAACAGCAGAAGGGTCTGAAACGGGAGTCGAGGCGGAGATCCTGGGGATTGCTGTGAGAAAGGATCTGCGAGGAAGAGGAATCGGGAAAGAGTTGGTCTGCCAGGTGATGGAGACTGAGCACCTCAAGAAGATCACGGCGCAGACAGATGACGATGCGATCGGATTCTACCGGAAAAGCGGTTTTGAAGCGGAAAGAGTTGTGATCGAGTATCCGAATGGATCTGTGGTCCGATACAATTGTACAAGGAGAAAGTAAAAATGGCGGAGAGTTTTCTGTGTCTGATGGCAGATCTGGATGAGGGTGTCCAGAAGAATATGTCGGAGTGGTATGCCGAGATCAAGAAAGCGGGCTTTACCGGAACGCAGACGCCGGATCTTCCGTATCACATCAGCCTGGCGACATATCCTCTGGAGATGGAAGAAGAGGTCCTCGCGAACGTCAAAAAAGTGGCGGCAGAATTCTCGCAGGTGGAAGTAGACCTGAGCCATATCGGCATGTTCGCCGGAGGGCAAGTGCTTTTCGCGGCGCCGGATAGAAATCCGGAACTGGATAAACTTCAGGAAGCCTGCCAGATGGGTGTGCCGCAGCAGTATGGGTTTACTCCGCATACCACGATCCTGATCGATGACCCGGAGGTCGTACATGCTGCGCTTCCGACTTTTGTAAAGTGTTTCCGGCCGATGACCGGAAAGATCACGAGGCTGCATCTATGTGCTTTCTGGCCGACAAGAGAGATTGCGGCGCTGGATTTATGACAAAAAATGAATGTATCATGCCAACAGTTTGATATTCAAATAGGGTGATATGTGTTATAGTTAGTGAATAATGAATTTCTGATTCCTTTACACAATGGTTACCAAATACATGCCCCGGCAACCTATAATATAATCAGGTTCTATGCGGACCGGGAGAAATCAGAATTCGCGGGAGGATATGAATGACACTAAAATCTCTTTTTGAAGGCTATGATCTGAAAGAATACTATCTGGGTAAAGTTACTCAGGTTTACAGAAGCAATTCCATTGCGCTGGTCGAGAACCTCGCCGCGATGAACGATAGAAGCAAGTTCAAGAGCTCGTTTCTTCCGAACACCATCAGCTATTTCGTCGTAGTTGACTCGACGGAGGGTCTGTTCCTCGGAGAAGTTTACGAGAACAAGACGTCGAAGAAGAGCTTCGACGAAGAAGAGAATAAGAAAGCATATCACGAGATCTGCATTGACACGATCGCTTTTATGCCAAATGATTCCGACAGATTCCATCTTGCCGGCTTTAAGACACTCGGCATCACCGACAATGTGTATCTGGCAACCGATGAAGTATATGAGCTGTTCATGCACTCGCTCGAACTGAACCACGATTCGGACGAGCCGCTTCCGGCTTTCGGTTCTTATATGAACAGACTGGGCGCAGGCGTTACACTCAAGCCCAGCACGCTCTTTAACCGCCACCTGATGTGCATCGGAGCGACAAACAGTGGTAAGTCCACCACAGCGCTCGCTATCCTTGACAAGCTGGTAACTACCGGCCGTAAAACACTGATCATCGATCCGACCGGTGAGTATAGAGATGCTTTTACAGACGATGAGGTCACGAAGCTGACGCTGGGTGTCGATACGACGATCTCTCCAGGTAAGCTCACCATGGATCAGTGGGAGAAACTTTTCGAGGCGGAGAACAGCAGCCAGGGCGCGGTGCTCTCTCAGGCGATCACCTCTCTTCGTTTCATGAAGAAGATCGGCGACGATTCCTACTACTACAAAGTCGGTGCGAATATCGATGAGGTCCAGGAGAATCTCGCTTCCGTTACCAATGAGGATATCGAATTTAACATCGAGCTTCTCCCGGAGCAGATCCAGGCGGAATCCGGCTGTGAGCCGGACAGAGATAACGGCTACAACTTCAGATACCGTTACGACGTTCTGAAGGCGAATGCAAATGCTTCCCTCGTTCAGAAGATCCAGTATCAGATGACGAATACCCGATTCCTGACATTCTTCTCGGATGATCCGGAGATGTATAACCTCCTCGATACGATCGAAGAGTTCGTCTATCAGCCGGGCGTGAGCCTCTATATCGACACCTCCGCACTCGGTGCTGCAGAAGGTATCGGCGGCATGGTCGTTGACCTGGTAAGTAACTTCATTATGTCCCTTGATGATATCTGCCCGTTCGTATTCTTCATCGATGAGGTACACAGATATTCCAAGTCCAGATATTCCGATAAGGACTTCTACGGCGGCCTGACTCTGATCGCAAGAGAAGGTAGAAGAAAGGGTATCTTCCTTTACCTGACAACACAGAACCCGAAGGACGTCTCTCCGGTACTCTTCGGTCAGGTTGGTACGATGCTGATCCACCGTCTCATGGAAAACGACGAGATCAAGACGGTACAGAGCCATCTGGACGATTACTCTCTCAAGCACATCAGAAAGCTCAATCAGGGCGAGATGATCCTCACAAGTGTAAATCTTCTGCACAACATGTTTGTCCGTGTAAAGAAGAGCGACAGAAAGCAGTACAACGAGACACCGCTTCTCTGATCGCTTAGGGAAGGATTTTAGGAAAACAGCCTGAGTCTAAGAATTGAAATAGTATTTTGGAGGACCCGCGAAGCGTCCTTTCGTCACAGCCACTTTTTCCGCTTGAAAAAGACGAGGCATCCGATCACGATCAGGATGCATACGGTGATGACGATCGGATAAGCCGCGGGTTCTTTTAGCTCGGGCATATGGACGAAGTTCATGCCATACCATCCGGTGATCAGTGTCAGCGGCATGAAGATGCTCGTCACGACGGTAAGGATCGTCATGATCTTATTCTGCTTGATATCGATCTGTGTCTGGTTCAGATCACGGATGTGCGAAGTATAGTCGGCAAGCGAAGATGTCATCTCGTGGAGCGTCTGCACTCTCTGGAACACGAGGTGGAAGTATCTCTCGTTATCCTCTTTGAAGAATTCGTTCTCGTTTTCTTCCAGCTCCTGGCTCAGATCCATGAGCTGTGCGTAGTGGATCCTCAGGTCACGAAGCTCGGACCGGATATCGGTCAGTTCCTGGATGGAGCCGGAGGATTCCTCACTTAACACGTCCTTCTCGATCTCGTCGAGTCTGGCGTCGTATCTCTCGATGATCTTATAGTCTCTGTGGATGATGCTCTCAAGGAAATCATAGAGGAATCTCTCGAGGCAGGGATTGATGTATTTCTTCGTCTGTGCGATCTTCTCGACGATCTTTCCGGCGAAGCCTTCGTCATCGACAAAGACGATGCCCTTCTCATCCAGTGCGAAGGCGAAGTTGTGCTTGGGTCCGGAGGTGTTCTTCCTGCTGGGTATCGAGAATGTACCGGTCAGGGAATCGATATTGACTTCCGCATGGGTATCGGTGATCTCTTCGAGATTGATGTCCCACTCGATCCCCATCCCGAAATTCTTATTGGATTTGACCCACTCCTGAGAGCTGATCACAGCAACATACTGATACCCCAGATTCTCAAAACTCTTCGGTTTGACTTCTTCGAGCCTTTCCCCAATTTTGTAGTACATATCCGATATAACCTCTCGTATTTTTCGCCTGCAAAAGCACTTTTACGGTGCCTTTTGCGTTTCCACACCACACCTATTGTACAACAAAGTAAGATTTCTTTGTATAAGAGAGGTTTATTGTTGATCATTTGGACGGATGCTATACTGAAAAGAAATCATTTATGAGGGAGGAAGAGACTATGATCCACTGCGGAACGAAGACCTTAGAAACAGACCGTCTGATCCTGCGAAGACTAACGATGGAGGATGCGGAAGCGATGTTTAGGAACTGGGCATCCGATCCGGAAGTGACGAAGTTTCTGACATGGCCGACGCACGAGAGTGTGGATACGACGAAATATGTACTTGGCCTGTGGCTCCCGGAATACGAGAAAAAAGACTACTATCACTGGGCGATCACCCTGAAGGAGAACGGAGACGAAGCCATCGGCACGATCCACGGGCTGGTCAATGACAGCACGGAATCGATCCAGGTCGGCTATTGTCTGGGAAGAAATTACTGGCATCAGGGGATCATGTCGGAAGCACTGCAGGCGCTCGTGGACTTTTTCTTTGAAGAGGTAAAGGCAAACAGAATCTGCAGTTACCACGATCCGAAAAACCCGCACTCGGGTATGGTCATGACGCACTGCGGATTAAAGTTCGAGGGCACACTTCGCCTCTCGGACAGAAACAACACGGGTATCTGCGATGCCAGCTGGTACTCGATCCTGAAAGAGGAGAGAGGAGAATAGATGAAACTAAAGAGCCGCATCACCGATTATATTGAATCTCAATATGGCGTAGGAGAGGAGCATCCCTGGGAGAAATATCCGGAGTTCTCGGTCTTCCGTCATCTGGACAATCACAAGTGGTTCGCACTGACCATGGAGGTGCGAAGAGATGTGCTGGCGCTTGCCGGAGAGGGCAAGGTCGATGTGATCAACCTCAAGATCGACGATCCGGTCTACCGGGATGTGATACTGCAGGACGAAGGAATCATGCCGGGATACCACA
>R22__coassemble_626_pt1 | contig 21742 bp, 12 predicted proteins | sample R22__metabat2_high_PE_049 | metagenome-assembled genome bin R22 | reverse complement strand
ATCCTCCCCTGAGTATGATTTTGAATCTATTGGCAAAAATCCGGTCCGGAGAGACACATCTGCGCCTCGCGAGGAGCCGCAGAAGAAATCTCCGTATGATTTCTCCTCCGTCGATACCGGGGAGGGAGACTTCTCCGATGAGATAGAGAAACAGCTGGAAAAAATAGTGAGCTTCAAAGAAGAGAACGGTGTCGACACGAGAGAAAACGTCGCCCGCTGGAAGTTTAGTACGCTCTTGCCTCTTGCAGGAGATCTTTTCACCATGTACCGGGTACTTTGTCACTTGTGTGATGACGCCGGCGTATGGCGGGTATTTTTCAAGGAGCCTTTAATAAAACGCGTGCTCGTGGATGCCGATTTCCGGAGGCTACTGTATGATGCGTATAGCTATGATACGGAAGCCGGCGACATCATCCGGCAGGAATGTGATTTCTACAGCCGGCATGTGGAAGAGAAGGTCGCGAAAAGCAAGACCGTAGAAAGCAGACCGGACGAAACCGATAAGCAATTGCTGTTCAATCTTCTGGGTTTCCTTGGCGGCGTGATCGTGCTTATCCCGTTGACTCTCCTGGAGTATTATGCGGGTCCGTGGGGGAAAAAGATGTTCCCGGGACTGATTCTGGTAGTTTCGGAAGTCATGGTCTTTTTCTTCTTCCGCTTCTTTACTACGGTGCCCTCGTCGACGCCGAGTCCTTTTGAACCGGGACTCACCGAAACCGCATGTTTTATCTCGATCATGTGTCTGGTAAACATGCTCTACTGGAGTATAGCTTTTTCGACGATGAAAGTTTTCAGTGCGTTGAATATAATGTTTATTGTGGCAGGCGGAATTCTGGGCGGTATCGTCGCTGTGTTTATGACTTTGAAGGTCCGGCGCGATGCGGAAGAGAAGAATTCATAGCTGAAGGGGGTATTTATGGCAATCATCGGAATCGATCTGGGAACAACCAACAGTCTTGCGACCATTTATACGGAGGACGGCGTAAAGCTGATCCGTAATTCCATGGGAAAAGCACTCACCCCGTCTGTGGTGGGTGTGGATGACGATGGGAATGTCATCGTCGGTGATGTGGCAAAAGAGAGGCTCATCTCGCATCCGGATATGACCGCTGCCGAGTTCAAGCGGACGATGGGTACCGATCACGAATATTCGCTGGGAAAGAAAAAGTATTCTTCCCAGCAGTTATCTTCCATCGTACTCCGGAAGATCGTCTCGGACGCGAAAGAATTCCTGGGTGAGGAGATCGATGAAGTCGTGATCTCGGTTCCCGCGTATTTTAACGACAAGATGCGTATCGCGACGAAGCAGGCGGCGGAACTCGCCGGAATCAAGTGTGAGCGTCTGATCAACGAACCGTCAGCTGCGGCGCTGGCGTATCTTCACGAGCACGAATGGAAAGACGGCACCTATATGGTCGTCGACTTCGGCGGAGGTACGCTCGATGTGTCGATCATCGATTCTTTCGACAGTGTCATGGAGATCATTGCTGTTGCCGGCAATAACCAGCTGGGCGGAAAAGATTTCAACGAAGCGATCTACAGGCATTTCTGCGAGGTCAACGGCCTTTCCGATTCAGATCTGACGGCGGAAGAGAAAGCCATCATCTACAGGATGTCGGAGACGACGAAGATCGCACTGTCGACCACGCCGATGGCCGTCATGTCGGTGGTCCTTCATGATAAGAAGTATTCTCTGGCACTGGACAATAATGAACTGATCCGTATCGCACACGAGGTTTTTGAAAAGCTTTACGAGCCTATCAAGAAAGCACTGAAGGACAGCCGTCTGCGTCCGCAGGATCTGGAGGCGATCGTTCTGGTGGGCGGAAGCTGTAAGATGCCTACCGTTGTCTCTTATCTAGAGAAGGTAACAGGTGTCAAACCGTGTGCTGATATCGATCCGGATACGGCGATCGGCTTCGGCGCCGGGATCTATTCCGGCATCAAATCAAAGAATCAGAACCTGAAAGAAGTCGTCATGACTGATATCTGTCCTTTCTCGCTGGGTACATCGACCCACGACACGAAGACTGATGAACTGATCATGTCCTTTATCATCGAGAGGAACTCCATGCTCCCGTGTAGTAACATGAAAGACTACTACGCACTCTATGAGAATCAGACGGAAGTGAAGTTCGATATTTTCCAGGGCGAGAGCATCATTCCCGAGAATAATATCAAGCTCGGCTCGATCAGCATCAAGTGCCCGCCGACGAAGAAACACGATTTTATTGCTTCGGCGAGATTGACCTATGACATCAACGGTATCCTGATCGTCGATATTACGAATGCAGATAAGGAAACCACGACCCGGACACTTCTGGATAATAATGTCCGTCTGTCCGAAAAGGAGATGGAACTGATCAAGGCAAAACTGGACCAGCTTCGTTTCAGTGAGGAAAAGGACGAAGAGCAGGAACTCCTCATCTCCCGAGCTGAACGTATCATCGAGGAGTCACTGAGTATTCAGAGGGAAATCCTGATGGTCGCGCTTCGGGATTTTAAAGTCGCCATGAAGTACGGAAACACGGTGGAAAAAAGAAAAGCGAAAGAAGAATTTTCTGCCTTCCTTGATCGTAATGAATCCGATTAAATCTGTTATAATAGCTCGTGGGCAAAATCAAATCGCCCGCGAGCTTTTTCAATGAGGGGGAAAGTTTCTCATGCGTGATAAGTGGTCATCCAGATCTACATTTGTTTTAGCCGCAATCGGTTCAGCAGTAGGCCTCGGCAATGCCTGGCGTTTCCCGGGACTGGCGGCTAAATACGGCGGAGGAGCATTCCTTTTCGTTTATTTACTGGCCATGCTGGTCATCGGTATCCCGCTTCTGATGGTGGAAATCGCGGTGGCAAGACATACGAAGCAGGGCGCGCCTGGATCGATGCGCGCACTGAATAAGCACGCGGAACACGTCGGCTGGCTCGGCGTATCCAATGGTATCGGTATCTCCATTTACTATGCAGCTGTGTTTGCCTGGGTCATCATGATGTTCTTTATGAGTTTTAAGTTCATGAATATGACCGGGGATACGGATGCGGCCAGCTCGCTGTGGGCAAATACCATCAAGACGACCGGTACGACGTCCGGCTTTACGACGATCGCATGGCCGGTCCTGATCTGCCTTCTCATCGCATGGGTGCTGTGCTATGTATGTATCCGCAATGGTACGACGACCGTCGGAAAGGTCGTAAAATACACGGTATCTCTTCCGGTCATCTGCCTTCTGGTCATGGCGGTCAGAGGCTTTACCATGCCGGGAGCGTTGAGCGGAGTTTCCAAGCTCTTTATCCCGAAGTGGAGCGCACTTAGTGATTCCAATCTCTGGATCGATGCGATCGGACAGGTATTCTATTCACTCTCGACATCGATGGCAATCATGTTCGCGTACGGTTCTTTTCTCGACGAAAAAGCAAATATCGCGGTGGACTCCATCATCATTGCGTTTTCAGACATGATCATCAGTGTTCTCGCAGGTGTCGTCATGTTCACGACCATGGCGGGTGTCGGCATGCTGGATAATATGTCCGCATCCGGCATCAAGACCGCATTTATCATCTATCCTCAGGCGATCGTAAAGCTCTCCGGAAGTGGCGTGGTCAACATGATCTTCGCCTTTATCTTCTACTTCTCCCTGATCACACTGGCGATCGACTCCCTGTTCTCCATTATCGACGGTGGCTCCAGGGCGATCTCGGACAAGTTCCATCTGAATACGAAGAAGACGACGCTGACACTGTGCATCATCGAGGGTGTCATCAGCCTTATCTATGTGACCGGTGCAGGTCTTGCGATCCTCGATATCGTGGACTATTTCATCAACAGCTACACGCTCCTTCTGACGGGTATCCTCGAGGTGGTTGTCGCCGGATGGTTCTTCCATACGGCGAAGATCCTTGATCAGATCAACAGGAATACGAGGAGTTTCAAAATGCCGGGATGGTGGTTCCTCCCGTCCATCAAGGTGATTTCTCCTATAGTCCTGAGCGACCTTTTTACATGGAATTTGGTCAATCTCATCCGCGGCGGCGGTATCTACGGCAAGAATGACGGCTACTCTCTTAAGGCCAATATCCTCTTCGGCTGGGGCATCATCGCGCTGATCCTCATTTCCGGCCTGATCATCAAGCTGATCGCCCGTGCGAAGAGTAAGACAGGCTATGTCGAAGATGACCGTTCTTGGGAAGACTTTTCCGACGCAGAATAAGCATTTGCCAACTTCATAACTCCTAAAATAACAGGAAATATTTACACTCCCGTAACAAACGAAATGTTAAATTAATTTCACATTTCGCGGGATGCGTGTATAATAATGAAAACTTGGGTGCTTGCGCCCATTTTGACGTACCCAAAAACGGTAACACTAGGAGAGGAGAATAGTATCGATCGAACCTGCTTATGAACGATCTGCCGGGTGAAGACAAACTGCTTCCGACGGAAGAGCTTCCTGAAAATGAGGAAGTGACATCCGAGGTGTCCGATGTGGAGGGAAAACCCGCGGAGGAGCCTGTTACAGATACTGTGACAGAGTCGGAATCTGAAGTTGTTTCCGAGGGATCGAGCGCGGAGAAGGCGGCGGAAGAAGCTGAAAAGCCGTCCTCAGATGAAGAAAAGAAGCCGGAGAAGAAAGCGCCGGCGAAAACGAAGAAGAAGCGGAAGAAGAAAACCGCGAAAGACTTCGCCATCGAGTTCTTCATCAAGATCGCTATCACGGCGGCAGCCGTCGTGATCCTTCTGGTCTTCGTGGTCGGGATCCATATCAACCACGGCAATGCATCGTATCCGATGATCAAGGATGGGGATCTGGTCATCACATATAAACTCGGGAAGCCCGGGGCAGGAGAAGAGATCGCTTACAAACATGACGGTGAACTCAAGTTCGGCCGGATCGTAGCCAAAGAAGGCGACGAAGTCCGGATCACGGACCAGTGTATAACGGTAAACGGCTACAACATCGTAGAAGATGTAGTCTATCCCACTACCGCGGAAGGATCCGCCATTTCATATCCGTATATCGTCCCGCAGGGAACGGTCTTCGTTCTGAACGATTACCGATCTGACCCGGGTGATAGTAGAACATATGGGGCCATTCCCATGTCAGACGTAGAAGGAGAAGTCATTCTCGTCCTGCGCCGGCGGGGAATATAAGAAAGAATTTCATTTTTTAGGAGGAGTGGACAAAAATGAAAAAACTATTTAAAACGTTATCAGCCTTGCTGGTAACTGCAGTCGCAATGACTGCCCTTACAATGCCCGTGGCGGCAGACACGCAGTATACTGCGATAGCTGGTAACAAGGTCACATTCTATAAGACCTTGATCGTAGACAAGGACGCAGTTATCCCGAATCTGGAATTTACGTTCTCGACGGCTGGCGGTGGCGCTGTAACAAATCCGGCTAGCGGTAAAATCCCTGTACTGGACGGAACAGGAACGATTGCAGATAAAACAGTCGCTTTTACCTCTTTGATGACAGCAGATGCAACAAATGCACATGGCGTAGGTGCTGACTATAAGACGGTTACATTACCTGTTGAGATCGATCTTACTGCTGCTACATATAGCGAGCCGGGCGTATACCGCTACTATATCACCGAGGCAAATGGTGATTCCCGCGTGCTTTACGATGTAGATGAGAATCTTGCAGCTACCACCGGTGCTCGCGTAAGAACACTGGATGTATATGTTGAGGACACAGGCGCATCAACACCGGCACTTGCTGTCACAGGCTATGTTATGTATCTTGGCCAGGTGGCAGATGCTCCGAGTGTCGGAACAAATGCTACGAGCGGTAATGCAGTCAGCGGCGATGTTGTTATTGGAGAATCGGGTATCTATGTTAAAGGCAACACGGTAACAGAAGCTACAAGTGCCGGAACAAAAACCAATTACATCATGAACGCTTACAAGACCCACGATCTTACTTTCGGTAAGGAAGTTATCGGAAACCAGGGTTCCCGTGACAAGTACTTCAAGGTAACAGTTACTTGCACAGGCCTTAATGATACAGACGAGTTCCCGGTTGATATGTCGCATGCAGAAAAAACGCCGACAAAGACGACCGCTACGTCCTATACAGCAGCAGAAATGGCCGCTGCAAACGACATTAGCGGCGACAAACTTACAGGTACACAACTTAAAGCTGGTTATAACTTCTATCTGCAGGATGGCAACTACGTAACGATCGTAGGTCTTCCGGAAGGCTGCCACTATACAGTTTCCGAGACAGCTGAAGACTACACAAGTAACCAGAAGATCTCTGAAACGAATTCTTCTTTGGACTGGGACGGAAATGCCGGCGCAGATGCTCTGAACGACGAATTGGATGATGATCTGAACACTGATAAGCATACCGGTTTCACCAACGAGAAGAAGGGCGTTATCCCGACAGGTGTTCTCCTTGTTGCAACTCCTGTAATCATTGTTGCTCTTATTGCTGTAGCAGGCGTAGTATTCTTCGCAGTAAGATCTGCAAAGAACAGAGCACAGGAAGACGAGGCTGAGACAGCTGAAGAGTGATCCTTCCTCGGGGAATAGCGGCCGATTGAATTGACCGTATCTTCGAGCGGGTGCACTGTGTTCGGGAGATCCTATGCGAACGTTCTGGAAAACCATGAACAGCATATACGAGAAAACAATGCTCACGATCTTTGTAATCGCGCTGCTTATTGCCGTGTATGCACTCTATGATACCTGGTATGTCTTCGATCATGCGAATGACAGATCCTACCTGAAATATAAGCCGGGTGTGGCGGAAGAAGACGGTGTTGTTGCCGATTCACCGATCACATCGGATATGGTGGGCTGGATCACGATGGACGATACGAATATCGACTATCCGATCATGCAGGGGGAAGACAATGCCGCATATCTGAACAAAGATCCGTACGGACAGTTTTCACTTTCCGGAAGTATCTTCCTGGACAGCAGAAACAGCAAGGATTTCACTGATGAATACTCGGTCATCTACGGACACCACATGGAATATGGTGTGATGTTCGGAGCGCTCGATGATTATCTCGATGAAGACTATCTTACTTCCCACAGGCACGGTGAACTGCTGGTGGGACGGGATGGTAAGGTGATGTATGAGCTGGAAGCATTCTATGCTATGTCGGCAGATGCCAAGGACGATTTCATCTTCAATCCTGAATACTATGAGGATCTGTATGCATTCCTGAGTGAGAAGGGCATAGAAGTAAACCACAGGGTTTTGTGCCTCAGTACCTGCGCAGGTGATACCTCAACGACGAGGGTCGTCGTATTTGCATACATATTAGAAAAATAATCGGAGATTAGAGCTTTGAAAGGTTCGATGAAGAAATATATTTCTTTAGCAAAAGCACTGGCAGTCATCATGACGCTGTGTGTCATCCTTTCGTGCGCGATTTCTCCGGTACGTGCTGCTTTTGAATACACGCCGATCGTTGCTGAGATTCCGTTCAGTTGCGTAAAGGCGGCAGGTATAGACAGCAGCTATGAATTTGTGATCGAAAGACTCGATGCATCTTCTCCGGCGCCCCAGGAGGACGTCGTGAAGGTAGACGGATCCGGAAACGCAAAATTCGGTGTCGTTATCGATGAGCCCGGCACATACCGCTACAAGGTCTTTGAGAAGGCGGGCGACAATAAAAACATCATCTACGACGATACGGTGTACATGGTGACACTGTTTGTTACCAACAATAACGAGGGTGGTCTGGAATATCAGGTCATCCTGGCAAAAGATGGGATGGTTAAACCGACAGAAGTGGCTTTTATTAACGATGCAGTCAGAAGAAAAGATCCGATCGTAAAGACCGGTGATATGGGAAAAACCGTTCAGGGCAGAGCATGGATACTTCTTGCTACGGGCGCAGCTTTACTCCTCCTTGCGTCCATAAAGAGAAAGGAGCCGGACTATGAAGAATAACCGCTCCTTTGCTGCTATGTTATCTGCCCTGTGGGTATCTATGACTTCGGGATTCCGCTCGAAGGGATTCCGTCGTGCCGTCGGCCTTCTGCTCGTTGTTGCAAACCTTATGACATCGACCGGTCTCGTCCTTGCCAAAGAAATGGATGATGAAACATCTGAAACCACATCAGGTATCGTCACAGAACTCACGGAAGAAACTCCTTCCGAAACATCGGAAGAGGAGACATCCGAAGAAACTTCCTCTGACAAGGAAGATCCGTCGGATACCTCTGATTCTTCCGAAACATCCGATACGGATGTAACTGAAAGTGATGAGACATCGGATACCGATGAACCTTCAGATACAGATGAAACACCGAGCGATTCGGATGAAGCATCTATCCCGGATGATTCGGATCAGGTAACTGTTCCGGATACTTCGGATGAAACAACTTCGGCTGATCCGACAGAAGAACCGGAATCCAATAAGACAGAACTCTTCTTCGAGGATGATACATATTCGGTCTTTGTTTCCTACGGACCGGAAACTGGTATTCCGTCGAATGCGAGACTGGTCGTTAACGAGATCCTCGCTCCTGAAATGATAGCGGGATACCGTGAGAAACTGTCCGAGGTGATGGATGCCGACAACTGCGAAAATGCACGTTTCTTCGATATCAGCCTGATGTGCAACGACGTCGAGTGCGAACCGGCGGACGGCACGACAGTTTCGGTAAAGATCATGCTCGAAGAGCAGCTCGACGGATATATCAGTGTCGTGCATCTCCCGGATGATCAGCAAGCCGGTATGGTCGATACGGTCGCGAGCAATACGGACGACGGTATGGAGATCACCTTCGAAGCAGAAGGATTCTCCGCGTACGCGATCGTTACAGAGGAAGGAATCGCTGCAGAAAACGGCAAAGGCTGGGTGAATCTTTCAAGCATGGCTATGCTTGAGGCAAACGCTTCCAGAGGTATCTATATCCGCTCGGCGGTACTTGATAACAACGGTTATCACTATATGTCGAGCAATGTATCCATGATTAATTCCGGTCAAAACCGTAAGGGTATCACAAAAACGAGATACTCGTATATGGAGACGGCCGATGCGCTCAACGATCCTCTGTATCCAGCGGTCCCGTTCTATTTTGAAGATTTTGTTCGGAACGGAAATACAGCCACGTGCAAGATCTATTGCGAAGAAGGCGGAACGAGAAAGTATCTTACAGATTATAAGATTGATGGAACTAGGGGAAGTCTTTACTTCGGAACAGAAAATGATGAGCCACAGATCTTTACCATATCTTATAACTCGAATGGAACGGTGACGATCCGAAGCGCAAACGGTCACTACTTTAACGAACAGGGAGGCGCTAACTGGAACGGAAATGATACTCCGGACGGTGAGAGAAAAGCGATATCCGAGTGGAATTCTGCGACGAACCTGACCTTTAGCACTTACATTTCTTACGGCGAGGATCCGTATAAACTTAACGGAAAGACGTATGGCCTTCTGAATACGAAAGGCGGTAATGAGGGCCGTGCGCTGCAGTCAACAACAGACAGGGTAGGTGCGGATTCCGGTCATCTGGATTCTCTGCAGGTCACGGTTGTGGCGAAAGAAGGTACCAATCATCAGGATAGACTCTATGTCTCGGCAGAAGATGGCGCGACGATGTGGACATTTACATGGGTAAATGAAGATACATACTACGTACAGGATGAAAGCGGCAAATACCTGACGATCTCGGACGCAGGACTGTCGGTTTCTACAGAACCGTGCGCTCTCCGCGTGGTGCCCGGAACCGGAACGGCCGCAAACCAGATCACCCTTTCAAACGGAAACAACAGGCTTACGTTCAGTGGAAGCACAAGCACGGGATTTAATACCAATAACGGTAATGACAGCTGGCTCTATCCTGTGGAAGAACGTGACCTTACCGCGGATTATAAGAAAACATATTCTGCCAGAAAGATCAGCGTTTCGGATCCTGATCTGGCTTCCGGATCGCAGGTCATCGTATATACACGCCGCTGGGAAACGGATCCGGCTACCGGAAAATCCGGATATAATTACTATGTGATCGATCACGACGGATCACTGCACCGGTGTTATGAGAGCGGTGACTACCTGCTGTGGACGGAGAATATGATCAACTCGTTCCTTTGGGATTTCACAATCTATTACTGGGAAGACAAGGAACCCGGATTAAAAGAAAGTGAAAACAACTACTACGAACTCTATAACGAGTACTCGCAGAAGTATATTGCCCCGCAGGTTGCGGACGGTCAGATCCTTTCGGATTCCAAGATCGGTATCCAGCTTGCCGGAAGAAAGAACGACCGCTATTACTCTACGATCGTTGCCTGGGATGATGCGAATTATGCCTATTCCGGTGTAATCACCACAGATGAAGAGAAGATCGCGTCCGGTGCTTTTGTTGACGCGGAGGACTTCTACTTCGCGATTCTCGAGGAATCTACCACTTCGGATAACGATCTGGTGGAGATCGAAACCATCGACAATAACCTTTACGGTATTGAGATGAAGATGCAGGACTTTAATTTTGGAAATTCTGATCAAACGAAAAATGAGATGTTCAAGATTCTAGAGAACACGGGCTCTCATTCGGACCTGCAGATTAAGGGTCTCCTTTCCAACCAGCTCGATGAGAACGGCTATCCGACGATTACTAAGACGGGGGCAAAACTGAATTCTACACTCTTTAACAACACGACTCCGGTCAATCATCTGTTCATCGAATCTACGCACAAAGCGACCGGATATTTCGAGTATGACAGTACACAGAACTTTGCTTCCCTTAAGGGAGGAAATGAATTTACTGTCTATCAGCAGCTGGGAACGAATGACAAAAAGTCAACGACGACAATGAAACATGGACAGTTCCTGCCGTACAATACCATCTCGGATAATCGCTATGCCGTGAGTAATCCGCAGAATCTGTACAGTATGTATGCACGACTTGATAACAATAGTGCTGGACTTCTGTCGGATAGTGATCCGAGAAAATACGAGCGGCTCTATCTTGTAAATGGAGAAACGAACTACCAGTTCGGAATGGAGATGTCTGCTTCATTTATTCAGACTCCGAGCGGACTCGATGACTGGGGACACGACATCATCTATGAATTCACGGGAGACGACGATTTCTGGTTCTACGTAGACGGAGAACTGGTCATCGATCTCGGCGGATGCCACAGCGCGATGGCCGGCTCGATCAGCTTCGCGACAGGTGAAGTTTTCATAGATGAAGAAGAGCCCACGACACTGAAGAAGATCTTCTATAAAAACGCAAAGGCCCGTGCGATTGCGGATGGTAAGTCTGAGGATGCAGCAGAAGCAGAAGCACAGACGTATGTGGACGGTCTTTTCATGCCGAATGGGAAAGACGGATATGTATTTAAGGATTACACGACGCACACCATGAAGATGTTCTATCTGGAGCGTGGCGGCGGTGCTTCGAACCTGCACATGAAGTTCAACCAGTCTTCGGTCACTCCGGGTAAGGTCGTACTCGGTAAGAAGGTCACCGGTATCGATGAAAAGGATTCCGTAATCGCGGAGTTCCCGTATCAGATCTTCTATGAGAAGAAGAATGATCAGGGTATCGTTGAGGAGTACCCGCTGACAAATGTGACAGGAAGCATCAATGTTGTTTACAGAGGAACAAATGACGAAGTTCGGTTCGTACCCGATGCAGTGATCGAGAATGTGCACTACTCTAATGTGTTCTTCTTAAAGCCGGGAGAAGAGTGTGAGATCACCTTCCCGGATAAGACGATCAACTACCGCGTGGTCGAGTGCGCGGTCAATCCGCATGTTTACAGCCAGGTCTACGTAAACGGAGAACCAATCTCTCCGACGGTCGAGAATACTGTAAACGGACGGCGTGATTATGGTATCGACCGTATGGCGGCGGAAGACCGTACCAATGTTCAGTACGTCAATGAGATCGATCCGGATGCGCTCCGTGTCCTGAACATACAGAAGAAACTCTACAAGGAAGATGGAACTACTGAGATCACAGCAGAAGATTGCAGAGATCGCTTTACTTTCCGTCTGTATCTGTCGGGTGAATACGAGGGAGCGATTCCGATTGCGGATAAGAGTAAGTATGCTGCGTACATGTACAACTATCACGTGAAGAATGCGCAGGGTGAGTATTGTTTCTGGAGTTCTTCCGAGAAAGATTTCGTATCTCTCGGCACAACCAACTTCTCCTCGCTTACGCATGAACAGAAGCAGAGCGCAACATTCCAGACATCCATGAACGGATCGATCTCGAAGATCCCGGCAGGTTATACGGTCGAGGTCAAAGGCCTCATGGTTGGATCGCACTATATGGTAGAAGAACGTGACGATGAGGTTCCGGATGGTTATTCGAGAAGAGATTACTACTTCTATCCGGAACAGTCTGTGGATACGTATACGGTCAGCAATGATCCGGTCAATGAGACCATGGGTGATAACAGGGATCCGAAAGTTATAGTAAATAACCTTAAAGGTTATGGCCTGCGTGTATATAAAGAATGGACCGATAAGGACTTCATGGACAGCCACGGCGATGTCTTCTTCGCGGTGTATAAGAATATCGGAACAGAATCTGCTCCGGACTATGTTCTTGCGGATTCGGATCCGAACGCGGTTCCCGCACAGCATGATGCCGTTCACTGCATCACGACGAAGAGTAATACTTCGTACTGGTACTATGAGCATCTGGATACCGGCCTGGATCTGGACGATTATGTGATCCGCGAAGTTAAACTCGAAGGATCTTACACAGTGGATGCCAAAGGCGTGGTAACCACGGATTACGCGTCTGTAGTTCCGGTCAGTGAAGGCGGAGAGATCCGGATCCGCGGCAAGATGACAGGCGCCACGCAGGACGCTGAATACAAGTACACGGTGTCTTACGAACAGGGAACACTGCCGGACGGCTCGAACGTGCGTGTAGATAATGTCACCAATGACCGTCCGGGTCTCGGTCTGACCAAGACGGCATGGGACGGAACGACGCTGCTCCCGAATGCGGAGTTCACGGTGGTTTCTGAGGATGGAACATTCCGCAAAAAGTTTGTTTCGGATGAGAACGGAAAGATCACTAAAGCGTTCTTCGTCAAGGATATGACCTATCACCTTACGGAGATCAAAACGCCTATCGGATATTACTGTCCGACAGAAGATATCACGGTCATTTTCAGACAGGACGATACACACGGCTGGTTTGAGGTATCGGATAATTCCAATGGCGGATTCGGCACCACGACCGTTCAGTCCGGCGAGGATACACTGCTCGGCATCAAGAACATGACCTATACGCTCCGTGTCATGAAAGTAGATATGGCGGATGGACGTCCGCTTCCGGGCGCGCACTTTGCTCTGCATAAGCAGATCAAGGTCGGTCCGGTTACCATGTTCGACTATGATCCGGTACCGGGTTACGCGGATATGGTATCAAATGCCGATGGTGTACTTGAAGAACTGGATAACACACTTCCGGCAGGAACTTACGAATTGCGCGAACTTCAGGCGCCTCTCGGATATTCCCCACTGTCGCACAATGTCCGTTTCGTAGTCGGTGATACCGGAGGAATTACGCTTCTGAACAACTATGCAGACGTAACAGTCACTTCGGATGATTCAGTGCCGGGAACCATGTCCTTCGAGATGAAGATCAAGGATCCTTCTGCAACCAAATTGCTTACGGTGACAAAGACGGTCAGCGGTAACATGGGAAGCCGCGATCAGAAGTTTGACTTTACTGCGACATTCAGTGATGCCAATGGTATTGCTTATCAGAATGGCCTGGTCAATGTCCGCTATCCGGATGGAACAGATGCGACACTGACGCTCAACAACAGCGGATCCGCTACATTCCAGCTGGCTCATGGTGAATCGATCCAGTTTGCGCTTCCGCCGGATACGACGTATACCATTACAGAAGGCTCGAACGAATACGAGGCTACTTGGAGTGTTGATAATGGACCGGCCCATTCGGGAAAAGTGGCAACCGGAGTACTTACAGCAAACCAGACAGTAACATTTACAAATACGAAGAAGGCCGTTATCCCGACCGGTATCGACTTCACGGTAAAGGCGATCCTGGGTGCGGGACTGCTCCTGTTGATCGGGGCAAGTGCTTTTGCCGTAGTAAGCAGGAGAAGAAGAGACGAAGACGATCCGGAGGACGGTGACTCGTTCCTCAAAGGTATCCGCCGGGTATAAACTGCTTTCATAAATCAAGGAGCCGTATTATAATAGAAGCGTTGTGAAAGAAACGGCGATGGAGTCGTGCGATCAAGCGCTGCTGCGCGCCGTGGAATAACTATATTTCAGGAGGACGTTCATATGGCAGAGCGCAGAGTTGGTACAGTTTCACGGGGCATCCGCTGCCCGATCATCCGTCAGGGAGACGATCTTAGTAAAATCGTCACAGAGTCCGTACTGGAGGCGGCAAAATCCGAAGGATTCGAACTCCGCGACCGTGACGTCATCGCGATGACAGAGTCCATCGTAGCAAGATCGCAGGGAAACTACTGCACGGTACAGGATATCGCTGCTGATGTAAAAGCAAAACTTGGCGGAGAGACCGTCGGTGTTATCTTCCCGATCTTAAGCAGAAACCGTTTCGCGATCTGCCTTCGCGGTATCGCAATGGGATGTAAGAAGATCGTCCTGATGCTCTCCTATCCTTCCGATGAAGTCGGCAACTGCCTGGTAAATCTCGATAAGATCGATGAAGCCGGTGTGAATCCATATAGCGACGTCCTCTCTCTGGAGAAGTACAGAGAGCTTTTTGGAGAGAATAAGCATGAGTTTACCGGTGTGGATTACGTGGCATATTACGGGGATCTCATTAAGGAGACGGGATGCGAAGTAGAAATCATTTTCGCCAACCAGCCGAAGGCGATCCTCGACTATACAAAGAACGTGATCAACTGTGATATCCACACCCGTGCGAGAACAAAGAGGATCCTCCTTGCCGGCGGTGCGGAGAAGGTATTCGGCATGGATGAGATCATGAACGCTCCTGTAAACGGAAGCGGATACAATGAGAAGTACGGCCTGCTCGGCTCCAATAAAGCAACCGAGGATCAGGTCAAGCTCTTCCCGAGAGACTGCAAGGATTTGGTACTGGCAGTCCAAAAGAATATCCTCAATGCGACCGGAAAGTGCGTCGAAGTCATGGTATATGGCGATGGTGCCTTTAAGGATCCGCAGGGCAAGATCTGGGAACTCGCAGATCCGGTCGTATCTCCTGCATTTACAGATGGACTTATCGGCACGCCGAACGAGCTGAAGCTCAAGTATCTCGCAGATAACGACTTTAAGGATCTGTCCGGTGAGGAACTTAAGAAGGCGATCTCCGAGAGTATCAAGGCGAAGGACAAAGACCTCGTCGGCAAGATGGCCAGCGAAGGAACGACACCGCGTCAGCTGACCGACCTGATCGGATCGCTTTGTGACCTGACTTCCGGATCCGGCGATAAGGGTACGCCGGTCGTACTGGTACAGGGTTACTTTGATAACTACTCGAACTGACGGAAAATAGATTATAATGTAGAAAGCCCGTGCTGATGGCGCGGGCTTTCCAATTTCATTCGAAAGATGCGTAAGTAAAAGACGGAAAGAAAGGAGATGCCGGCGGAATATGCTTAAGAAGAAATTACCATGGATGCTTCTGTTTCTGGTACTGATGGTATTCAGTATCTGGGCGGTCGTGTCCAGATCGGATAGTTTCTCTCCGTCACTTCTCCGGGAGACCCTGATCCACTCCGATGTACAGTGGCTCATCCTGGCGGTGGCAGGGATGATCTGTAATATCCTTTTCGAAGGATTCGCACTCGATATTCTTGTCCGGACGCTGACGAAGACAGAAGGGGAGAAGCCGATCAAAAGCCACGGAATCGTCTATTCGGCGGCGGATATCTACTTCTCGGCGATCACCCCGTCTGCATCTGCCGGTCAGCCGGCAAGTGCTTTTTTCATGAATAGAGACGGAATCCCGGTGGCGAAGTCCGCAGTCATCCTTGTGCTGAATATGCTCTTTTATACCGGAGCGCTCGCGATCGTCGGAGTTATGGGATTTGCCATAAGCCCTGCGATGTACTGGGGGATGGATACGCTCGCCCAGACGCTGGTCATGATCGGCTTCATCATCCTTCTTGTACTCTGCGCGGTGTTTGTACTGATCCTGAAGAAAGAGCGATGGATCCGAAGCGTGGCAGTCAAACTCGTAAAACTTGCCAAGAAGATGCACCTGATCCGCGACGTGGAGGGAAGAGTCAGAAAAATCGACGCGGCGATCGCACAGTACAAGAGCTGTGCGGACCTGATCTTTAAGAATAAGCCCGCAATGTTTGCAGCCTTCGGGCTGAATCTGCTGCAGAGATTGTCTCTGGTCAGTACGACAGTCCTGGTATATCTTGCCTTCGGCGGATCCTACGGGAATCTGGCGGATGTCACGGCAGTATCCTGCCTCGTGCTGGTAGGTGTATATAGTCTTCCGGTGCCGGGCGGCATGGGCGTCGCGGATTATCTTCTTCTGGCAGGCCTCTGTCAGATCGACGATATCGCAAGTACAGCGAACCTTGCGCTGTTTTCACGAGGAATATCCTTTTACAGCTGTATCTTTATTACGATCATCATCCTGATCGTAGGATATGCGCTGCAGGAGAGAAGGATACAGAAGAAAAAGGCGGAAGCCGCAGAAGGAAAATAAAGACGGGGACAAGTGCTTTTTGAGAGGAAAGTGCTTGAAAATGACAGGGTGCTTTTTGGACAGAATACTGTTATACTCATATAGGCGTATTTTGTACGTGTAGTACGGTAGAAAATGTAGGAGGAATTTGAATATGCCGATAACCGATTATCTTGAAAGAAATGCAGATATGTATGGTGACGAGGTCGCGCTGGTGGAACTAAATCCGGAACAGCAGGAAGTTGGCCGCATCACCTGGAAAGAATATGAACTGATCCAGCCCACCAAGACACAGGCATACCGCCGTCAGATCACATGGAAGGTATTCGATGAGAAGGCCAACCGTCTGGCGAACATGCTCCTTTCCCGTGGTATCAAGAAGGGAAATAAGATCGGTATCCTCATGATGAACTGCCTCGAGTGGCTCCCGATCTACTTCGGCATTTTGAAGACCGGCGCGCTCGCAGTACCGCTGAACTTCCGTTATACATCCGATGAGATCCTCTACTGCTCCAATCTGGCCGAGCTGGATATCCTGTTGTTCGGACCGGAGTTCGTATCCCGTATCGAGAATATCGAGCCGGCACTTCACAAGAACCGTGCCCTCATCTTCGTAGGTGAGCAGTGCCCGTCTTTTGCAGAAGATTACCGCCAGATCACAGGTGATTACTCCAGCACACGTCCGAATATCCCGATTACCGATGATGATTTCGGTGCGATTTACTTCAGTTCCGGTACGACCGGTTTCCCGAAGGCGATCCTGCATCGCCACAGAAGCCTGATGCATGCCGCAACAGTCGAGCAGAAGCATCACTCCACCGGACGTGATGACTGCTTCCTTTGCATCCCGCCTCTCTATCACACCGGTGCGAAGATGCACTGGATGGGATCTCTGGTGGCAGGCTCCCGCGCGGTACTTCTCCGTGGTACAAAACCGAAGTATATCCTCGATGCCGTTTCTTCCGAGCACTGCACGATCGTATGGCTCCTGGTGCCGTGGGCACAGGACATCCTCGATGCGCTCGATAGAGGCGATGTGAAGCTTTCTGATTACCAGCTCGATCAGTGGAGACTGATGCACATCGGTGCTCAGCCTGTTCCGAAGTCCCTGATCAAGAGATGGCTCGCTTATTTCCCGAATCATCAGTACGATACGAACTACGGCCTTTCCGAGTCGATCGGACCGGGCTGCGTGCACCTCGGCGTAGAAAATGTCGATAAGGTCGGCGCCATCGGTATCCCGGGCTATGGCTGGGAGTGCAAGATCATCGACGAGAACGGCAATATCGTTAAGCAGGGTGAAGTCGGCGAGCTCTGTGTCAAGGGCAACGGCGTCATGGAGTGCTACTACAATAATCCGGAAGCAACAGCGGAAGTCCTGAAGGACGGCTGGCTCCTGACCGGCGACATGGGCCGTCAGGATGAGGATGGATTCATCTACCTTGTTGACAGAAAGAAGGACGTCATCATCTCCGGTGGTGAGAACCTCTATCCTGTCGAGATCGAGGACTTCATCATGAAGAACGATAAGATCAAGGATGTCGCTGTTATCGGTCTGCCGGACAAGCGTCAGGGCGAGATCGCCGGCGCGATCATCGAAGTCAAGGAAGGCATGACGATGACAGAAGAAGAGGTCAACGACTTCTGCCTGCAGATGCCGAGATATAAGAGACCGAGAAAGATCATCTTTGCTCCGGTCCTTCGTAATGCCACAGGTAAGATCGAGAAGCCGAAGCTCCGTAAGATGTATGGTGAGGAGTACCTGGTCGCGTACGAGAACCAGGATTGACGGTTGAAATACCGAAAGCCTCAGGACAGGTGCTTTTAGGAAAGAAAAAGTGCGTCGGAATATCGGGAAAACCGAATTCCGACGTATTTCTTTTTCTTCGAATACGTCGCGAATGAGATTTCTGCTGATTCCGACGTGAAATTTCTGCCGAAAAAACGTCGCGATTTTGGATCGCGGTTTTACGACGTATTTTATTCCATGTTTTTACGTCGTTTTACGGGAAGTGCTTTTAACGACGTAAAACGGACCCGAAAAATACGTCGAATTTTTCAGAAGTCAAAAAACGACGTAAGACGCTCTATTCCAATACGTCGTCTTTTCCGAATTCGGGATTAACGACGTATTATGAGCAAAAAGCAACCACCGGGAGCATTTGGAAGTCCCCGGTGGTCCGAATCATCTGATATATTCTTAAAACATTCTTTCTAAAGCCCCTGAGCTCTGCCATCGCTTACGCGTTCTTCCGGTAGACTTCCATAAGCCCCTTCAGGATAAGGTCGGGATCGCAGTGGATCGTGTGATGGCAGAGCGGCACCACGGAAGCGGCATAGCGGCCGGTCGCCACGATCGTGCACTTGCTGCCGTACTCTTCCTCGATGCGGTCGATCATACCGTCGATCGCGGAAGCGGTCTGATACATCAAGCCGCTCTTCATGCTGTCGATGGTATTGGTGCCGATGACCTTCTTCGGCGTCTCAAATGCCACACTCGGCAGCTGCGAGGTCTTCTCGCAAAGTGCATCCGCTGCAACTCCCATGCCGGCCCCGATCGATGTACCGAGAAAAGTCTTATTCTCGTCGATCAGAGAGAAAGTTGTCGCGGTGCCCATGTAGATGCTGATCTGCGGGACCTTGTATTCGCGGATACCGGCCACGGCGGCCATGACGAGATCGGCTCCGACCTGTGCCGGATTGTCTGTCCGGATCTTAAGCCCTGTCTTCACTCCAGGTCCGACGATCAGGGGGGTAACGCCGGTAAAGCGTTCGATCGCCGTGAGGATATTGTTGGTGACAGAAGGGACTACGGACGACACGATCGCGCCATCGACCGTCGTGAAGTCAAGCCGGTTTACCCGGAGTGCCGTCTCGATGAGCGCGGCGTACTCCAGATCGGTGGCATGTCTGTTGGTGGTCAGGAGCTCTGTAAAGAGGATCTCCTGATCATCGAATCCTCCGAGAAGAATGTGGGTATTTCCGATATCTACAGCCAGTATCATAAGTGTTCTCCTTAAGAGTATTGGTTGTCCCGCTTCATTGTTCTTTGTGATTCTGTGGCAAAAGCACCTGTATTCTTACTGATAGCTGTGCCTTATGCTTCTTCGGTAGCTTCTGCCTTGTCGACCGTTGCTTCGCAGGGAACATCACCTTCAAGAAGTACCGGCTCATCGCCGATATCCTTCTTGGAGCTGGTGTACTTGGTGATCAGGTTTGCCTTCTCAAGTGCTTCGCCTACTGCACCGGTAATGATGCAGGTAACGATCAGTTCGAGAACGCAGTTGATGCCGACGAATGCGAAGAAGAACAGAAGAATATTCTCTGTCTTGTAACCCCACTCGTTTACAGCATTGATAAATGTCTGGCTGTTCCAGAAGAACATCAGAAGCGAGCCCATGAAGAAGAGCGTGTTAAATGCTGCGGCAGACAGACCGGTTGCAAAATAACCGACGAGACGAACACCTGCATTCTTTCTTTTTCTGAAAGCAGATGCTACGAGACCCGCGCAGAATCCTGCCAGGACACGTGCGACGATGCACATGATAAATGTGGCAACAGGGTTGATATCCATGAGAAATGTACCAAATGCATCAGAGCCGAAGCACTGTGCAAAAGATGTGATTCCGAAAACCCCGCCGAGTGCTGCGCCAGCCCAGGGACCGAGAGCGACTGCGCCGATAGCAACAGGAATCATGAGAAGTGAGATGGAAACTGTGCCTGTTTTGAAATATCCGATGGGGGTGAGTGACATGAGCAGCATGAGTGCTGTTAAAATTCCCATCAATGCAATGACTTTTGTTCTTTGAGTTTGTTTCTTCATAACCAAACCCTCCTTTGCTATTATTCCCCACATGACGGGGATACAATTACGCGACATCCGTTTTTCTGTGTCCCGTCTTCGTCAGATCCGGCCGGCGGTATCTGCGGAATAAGACGTTTCTTTTACAGAAATACTTCAGTCGATGCGATTATATAATACAATTACATTTTTGTCACTCGGTGACAGGGGTTGTGCTATACAATTTGCAGTATAAGATGGCAAAAAATATCGGCAAATGGAAAGGTAATTTGACATCATGTTGCGTCAGAACAGATTACAACTTAAGATCCTCTCTCTTGCTATGGCGACGGCACTTCTTTCCGGCTGCGCACATCGTGCGCCGGCGGATCCGACAACAACGACTTCTTTCCAGAAACAAACAACAGCACCGGCTGAAATGGTTGTAACAAATGGTAAGGAAGAAGCAATTCCTGCTACGGAGCCTTTCTATAATTCAGAAGACATTATTCTTACTCCTCCGGAACAAAATGATCCACAGGGAAGAAAGATATCCAGATCTATATGCCAGAACCCGTTTTTTGTAGGAGATAGGATTATTGCACAGGTATATCTTGAATATGAGGAAGAAATACCTGAACCGGATGGTGGGCTGTTTTCGGAATTCTACTGGGCGATCTTTGATCTTCAGGGACAGTTTGTCGGTCGCATCCAGAATGAAACTATGGGATATTGCTCCGGTTTCACCACAGACGGTCAGGGCAATATTGTTGCAGCGTTTGAAAAGAATGAATCCCTGTATCTTCAGAGATTTGATCTGTCAGGCAATCCCGTCACCGAAGAAAAAAACATCGAGGCGGCAAACTGCAATGCGATCATGAATACCAGTCTGATCTGCTCTGATGATCTCGGTACGCTGATCGCGTGTGATCATATGCTGCTCCAGCTGGACAAAAACGATGAGTTCATGTCCCGGGAAATAGCTGATGAGACCACATATTTCATGGGCTTTCTCGAGGAAAATGGAAGGCATTACATTATGGTGTTAACTGCGGATGCCGCTAATTCCGAAAACGGCATGATCCGCCTTGATGAGATTTCTGTCAGTAGCGACGGTTCCTTTCAGCGCGAGGCTATAAACAAAAACGCGGATGCACTCTTTGGTTTGAAAGTGTATCCGACGCAGACGGGAGTGTATTGCGCGTCCCGAAATGCATTCGGCAAGCTTAACATTGCTGATGGAACATTTAGCACACTGCTTGACTGGAACCAGACGGACATCGACCGTTCGTACATCTTTAACAGTGCGATCAAAGTGCTGAGCGAGGGCGAGCTCTCCCAGCC